>Ga0209489_103579_pt1 | contig 30047 bp, 15 predicted proteins | sample SiratrowhiteBW_FD_187527 | JGI IMG/M metagenome (GOLD analysis project Ga0209489, IMG submission 187527) | Root nodule microbial communities of legume samples collected from California, USA - Siratro white BW (SPAdes) (version 2) | ecosystem: Host-associated > Plants > Roots > Nodule | place...
AAAAAAAAAAAAAAAAAAAAAAAAAAAAAAAAAGAGAATCAAAAGTTAGATGGTTTGAATGTAAGAAAAGTAAAAATGACTAAAAAATTTGTAGATTATAATTGATATAAATAGAAAAAATAAAAAATAGATATTTAATTTAATAATTTTTTTATCAGTAAAATAATGTATTGAACAGGAAGTATAAAAAGAAATTTTAACCCTTTTACAAAATGTAGTTCTAGTACAACCCATCTTCAAAAGCAGTCTAAAGCTTTGGAAGAGCATCTCAAATCGAAAATGCACCATTGCATTTTGACCAGCTGTGAGTTGGGGTAACAATGTTGTGAGTTGGGTCCATATAGGTGATGATAAAGAAGGTGGTGGGATCTTAACCATGTGGGAGAACCAACAATTTAGGTGTTATAAGTCAGTGGATGATAAAGGTTTTATATTGATAACGGGGGCTCTCTTCATGGGGGCTCTCTTCATGGGGGTTGTGAGTGGTGTAATTGTAGCTATCATGAATATTTATGCTCCATGTTTTAGTAGTTAAAAGTTTACGTTGTGGAGAGAAATAGAGCAAATTAAATCTAATGAAAATTGTACAATCTAGTGTGTGCTAGGAGACTTTAACTCTGTTAGGTTTGAGTGTGAAAGAATCGGCATTAGGAGAGATCTAACATATAGAACAGAGATGGAGAAGTTCAATGGTTTCATTGAGAAGTGTGAACTGTTAGACTTACCAGTAGTTGGGAGGAAATACATGTGGTACTGTCCTAATGGTTTGGTTAAGAGTAGAATAGATATCCTTGTGTCACAAGCTTGGTTGCAGCTTTGGCCTGACTCAAAGTAGTTTATTATGAGTAGATTAGTGTTTGATCACTGTGCATTATTGGTTAAGAATATCATAGTTGATTGAGGGCTGAAACCATTTAAAACCTTTGATACGTGGCAGTAGGTAGAAGGTTTTAAGGAGGTCGTTAGAAATTCATGGATGACTCCGTATAGAGATGGTAACGACTTGGTAAACCTAAAGGTGAAACTTAAAACGTTGAAAATAGATCTCAGAATGTGGAATTTGGAGATTTTTAATAAGACAAAAAGTTAGGAAGCAACAAGTGGTGAGTGAGATTGAAGACATTGATAGGAAGGATGACGATGTTACATTGGAGGAAGAGCTGAGAGTGAGACGCTTAGTCTTACTTAGTGAGCTTAAAGGTATGGAAGAAAAGGAAATGGTTATGATTAAACAGAAGTCTCATGTCCAGTGGACAGAAAAGGGTGATACCAATTCTAAATTTTTTAACTCTATAATAAAGTGGAGGAAGAGGAGTAATGATCTGGTGGGTCTCAATATAGATGGGGCTTGGTGCGATGAACCAATGCTAGTAAAAAGTCATGTGAAAGATTATTTTGAAAATAGGTTTGCAGTACAAACACGATTCAAGATTAGTATTGATGGGGTACAATTCAAATCTCTTTCTAGAGGACAATGATGTATTATGTAAAGTTATAACTGAACAGGAGATTGTAAAAGCAGTTAGACAATGTAGTAGTACTAAGAGTCTTGGTCCGGATGGCTATAATTTTCACTTTATAAAAAGATAATTGGGAGGTGGTAGGGCCAGATATTATTAATGTTGTACTTTACTTTCAGGAGTTTGATTTTATTTCCAAGATGTAACACTTACTTCATCACTTTGATCCCTAAGCGGGAAAGACCTTTTAGCTTGAACGATTATAGACCTATATCATTAGTGGGGTGTATGCACAAAATCATTTCTAAAATTTTGGCTAACAGGCTTAAAAGTGTGCTTGCTATGGTGATTGACTCACACCAATCTACATTTCTTACTGGAAGATGGTTGTTAGATAGTATTCTCATCGCTAATGAAACAGTAGATTATATGAGGAAAGAGAAAAGGAAAGGTTTTGTGGTCAGTGGATTTTGAAAAAGCGTATGATTCAGTAGATTGGCAGTTTCTATATTATATGATGGGAAGGTTGAGATTTAATGATAAGTGGATAAAATGGATTAAGATGTGTTTAGGATCAGCCATAGCCCAATGAAAAAATTTAAACCTAGGAGAGGTCTTAGGCAGGGTGACCTGTTAGCACTGTTTTTGTTTCTAATTGTCGTTGAGGGACTCACGGGGTTGGTAAGGGAAGTAAAAGGCAAGAATATACTTGAAGGTGTATTGGTGGGGAGGAAGGGAGTGAACATTGACTTACTTTAGTTTGCAGATGATACACTTCTATTTTGTCAAACTACTTATGGAAATATTATGACCTTTAAAGCTATTTTGAGGAGCTTTGAGCTGGTTTCGAGTTTAAAGGTTAACTTCCATAAAAGTCATGTGGGGGGTATAGGAGTTAACCAATACGAGCTACAAGTGTACTCTAAGTGTTTGAATTGTAGGAAGATGAGGTTACCATTTAAGTACTTAGGGATGACTATTGGTGGGAATCCTAGGAGGGTGTCATTTTGGAATCCGGTGATTGACAAAATCAAATCTAGGTTGTCGAGATAGAAGGGAAGATTACTCTCTATGGCAGGTAGAGTGTGCTTAATTAATTCTGTGACCATTACACTACCTTTATTCTACGTATCCTTCTTTAAACACCTTATCAGTGTGTGCAATAAGATTAGGAAATTACAAGCTTAATTCTTGTGGGGTTGGGGCTATGAGGGCAACAAAATAGCTTGGGTTAGTTGGGAAAAGGTGTGTAGGCCATGTCATGAAGGTGGATTGGGGATTAAAGATATTGGTAACTTCAATGCTACTTTGTTAGCTAAGTGGAAATGGATGCTTGGTGGGTAAGAAGTGGGCTTATGAAGCGAGGTATTACAATCTAGGTATGGGACTTGGAGGGAATTGGATATTAATTTACTAAATAGAACACAATCTTGGTGGTGGCGGGATCTAGCTAGAGTATGTGGGAAGGGAGTTAAAGAAAATTGGTTTGACTGTAATATTAAGTAGATAGTGGGGGATGGGAAAAAAGTGAAGTTTTGGGAGGATACATGGGTTGGCCATCAATCCTTAAAAGAATCATACCCTAGACTATTCTTTATATCAGAATGTAAAGAGAGCACAGTGGCAGAGGTAGGGATACGGGAGCAGGAGAATTCTATATAGATATCTAGTTGGAATTTGGGATCGTGAAGAGCTAGGTTTGAGTGGGAGAAGCAGTTGGAAGAGCAGTTGATTAATAGTAGCCTGGTAGTACAAAGAAGCATTTGCAGCCAGGATGGGTGGCTATGCTTAAGGGATGAAAAACAAGAATATATTGTTAAGTCTGGGTATATTATATTGAATAGGGAAGGCAATACAGATAGGTCAGAGGTTTTCCAGCAGCTATGAACTTTAAAAGTGACGCCATAAGCACTTATACACGTATGGAGAGTTATGTTGGACATATTACCTACTATAATTAACTTGGTTAGAAGAGATATCCAGTTGGAAACGTATGTTTGACCATTGTGTAAGAAGATGGACTAGACAGTTCAACATTTGTTTATCAATTGTGTAGTGGTGCAGGAAGTGTGAGATGCTTGTAAGAGATAGATCAGGACAACGTCTGTTAGGCACGACTCAATTCTGCCTCATTATCACCACTTTTGTTTACCAATGTTAACTAAAAATGAAAACCACTTATGAAAATAATGTGGGTGGCTATTGTGACTGAGACTTGAGCTCATAAAAATAAAGTAGTATTTAGACATGGGTCAGTGGATAGTGGGAGATTTTTAGTCTTGCCCATTAGAGGATGGTTTTGGCTAAAACATAAAGTTAAGGGAGTTCAGTTTTCCTACTCCGATTGGATGTTATGACCTTCAAATTGTTTGAAGTATTTAACTTAATTAGATGTACTGCTTTCACTCATTTTAATGCCCTAGAAGTTGTAGGAAAGTATTTCAAGGTTCTAATGTGGGAACTTCCAAGGATAATTGTGAAAGGACTTCATATCTATTATGAAAATAAAGAGAAAAACAAAGAAGAACAAAGGACATGAGAATAAAAATATTATTATGAAAATAAAGAGAATAACAAAGATGAACAAAATACATGAGAATGAATATATGCTCTCTGTTTTTCTGTATGTTTTATTCAAAATAAAGAATTGAATATATACAAGTATTGTACCCATTCTAGGTATAGCTAAATAAAAAAAACAAAATAAAATTATTACAATCTGATTATGTCATAAAAATAAATAAACAGAATTGATGATAATTTGATTCTACTATAAAGACAAAATCACATAATTAGTTTTCTTCTAGAAGTCTTCTATCTATATCTTCTGAAAATATTACATGTTATAACTTATGAGGCACAAAATGGAGAAGGTTGATGGAAAACAATATACGTGCGGTCTTGATGTTAGGAAGATCATTTAGTATTTTTCTACTTGAAGATGTATTCTTACATAAGATTCATAAACTAAGTTCTTAATGATATGCGAAGATATAAGTTGTAATATGCTTGATATAATTTTGTATATAAGTTAAGGTACCCTTAATGCCTCACATTATTATATTTATTTTTGGTTATTAAAAAATTTACATTTTGACAAACACAATGCTTAAATGATAAATTACATGTAAAAATAAAAGCCTCTCTAAGCCGTACTAAAGTAAACTAACCAGATGCATCCCCTAGCAAAACAACAAATGAAAACAGTAACAGTTTGAGAAAACCAAGTGTGCATACAAATTAGATCCCGTAATCTCAAAATGACGCATTTCTTATGCCACCCTTTTCCGATCATGAGTTATTGTTGCCCGCCTTATTTTAACCTCCTTTTAAGTGCCCGTAATTGTTCCATTCCAAATTTAGAGACGCTTCAATCCTCTTCACCTACAAATAATTACTGAGAAAATCAAAAAGAGAAACACTGATGTAAAATGTCATTTACACACTTAAACAGAATTAATTTATTAAATATATACATCCAGTAACATTAATTATATTATCTTAATAAAAAATTAAATATAAATTAAATACATTTATTAATATTATCTAATAAATTAAATATATGCACGCATAACATTAATTATATTATTGTAATAAAGCATTAAATATATCTTAAATATATTTATTAATATTATCTCATAAATTAAATATATGCACTGGATAATATTAATTATATTATCTTAATAAAACATTAAATATAAATTAAATACATTTATTAATATTATCTAATATATTAAATATATGTACTGGGTAACGTTAATTATATTATCTTAATAAAACATTAAATATAAATTAAATGCATTTATTAATATTATCTAATATATTAAATATATACACTGGGTAACATTAATTATATTATCTTAATAAAACATTAAATATAAATTAAATACATTTATTAATATTATCTAATATATTAAATATATTCATATTAATTATATTATCTTAATAAAGTATTAAATATAAATTAAATGCATTTATTAATATTATCTAATATATTAAATATATGTACTGGATAATAAAAATTATATTTAATAAATATAATAGTTTTAGTTTTTGATGATTAAATAAATAAGTGTGTAATAATTTATTTTTTAATGGATATTGGTCAACTAGTGTTATCACATTTTTCATTGGATTAAGGATCTCCCTAAATGCAAATGTAAGTAAAGTTTAATTAAGATTGTTTATGCCAAAGGTAGTGTCGAAAATATTCGATCTTGATTTAAAATATAACCAATTACATCCAAACCCCATATTATAATTATAATTTATTTTACAATATATATATATATATATATATATATTAACATTTTAAATTTATAAACATTTTAGAAAAAAAAATCATAATATATTCAATACATTTATCTAATCGTTTATTTGGAAAATCGTTGATAAATGTTTTATAAGAATTTTATTAAAATAATCAATAACTAATAAGTTATTTCTCTAATCAAAATCTCATCCTCATAAAATATATAAAATCTTCATAAATACTGTGTACTAGTATATAAAATATTAATTATTCTTTTGTCTCCTTCTCATATTAAACACAACTTATTTTGTAATATTAAGTCATTTAAACGTCACACACTCAAAAGAGAAAGACCTAACGGAAAAAAGACGTAGTTGAAGTTTAGGAAACTGTTAGGATGATCAAAGACTTTATGATTATAAGGGTTAACCGATTTTGCAAGAACATTTTAGCACCGTCTGTAAGTACATCTAATAGTCCCACATTGCTTAAAAGTCGAGATCAAAGTCAATTTATATACATCTTTCTCTCTTAATTTATCAAGACGTTTTTTTGAGAATAATCTGAATTCCAAAGCAAATAATACCTGGAATGCGGTGATTGACTTTAGCAATGCCGTCTCAATAAACTTGAGATCAAAAGATATGAATTCTTACCACAATTAGCATAAACTAAGTGTAACATCATTAACACTTTATTTATTTAACTCTATATATTAAGATAAAATTTGATGATTTCGTAAGATATGCAAATCAATTATGACCGAGAGAAAAAATCAATTATGTCTCATCACATTGATTATATTTCTATTCATAAATAATTATGTGTTAATGCATAATTCATTATGCTTGTGAAATCTCAAACTTAGCTACTTTCTCATGACACGCCCTAGCTTCATTCCCTTCCTAGTTTTATAAACTAAATCAAAAAGTTGATAATTGAATCATGATGTTATATTTTAACCAATAATATCATTTCCAATCATTGAGCATTATATATAAAAATGTTTGTGCATATTAATGTTTGTCACTTAGATCATCATGCTCTGAGCTTTTCCAATAATTTTTCTTGATTGTTTATGATTATTACCTTTCACAAATGTTGCCACTACTTGCTCTTTTGGGAATCCACATTTAGACTATCATTTTAATTATGATATGAAAGCATAGGACATATTTATATATATGGAAATACAATACTAGATTGACACTTGTCCATACACATATGAAGCTCATTCAAAATCATATTGGTCAGTGCCTTTAATTTATTTTTGTTTACATATTGCTCAGTCACATATACACAACATGTTCATTCAAGTGTAACCTTGTCACTTATAGCCTCCAATATCGTGAAGGATAACTTAGTTGAGTGTATCCACCTTATATACCACAAATACATACACTTTAACGTGAAGGTGCAAAAGGGAAATTGATCTAAAAGCCATAAACTTTTCTCTCTTCTCCTAGCCTAATACTGAGGGCATCTTCCCCCTCCACCTCTACTTTCTTCGTCTCTTCCGCTCAAATAAATGTATCTAAATGTGAATATTAGTTTTAATCTCTCTTAACTTAAATCCGTGATTGTAATAATGACTAAAGAAAAATATTAATTTAACATTACTATTTATTTATATTCTTATTTGATATTGTATTTTATTAATAAAATATTATATATAAATAAAATAATAATATATATTAATATTAAATGATGTTAAAGATAAATAATGATATCAAAATATTAATATTCTTAACTAAATTCAACCACCAAAGTGTAAAGGTGGATCAGCACCCACATAACTGCCGCCGCCTCATTTTTGGTTTACATAAGTATTTTATTGTTCTTCGTTCAAGTCACTTTATTATTGCTACTTAGAACTTAGTCCTTAAGTTACCATCACCTCTTATGTCTAATTACATTTTTTTACTATACTTAAATTAACTTTTTTTCTAAGAACCTTGTTAAAAAATACTGATTTAAAATAATTAACACAATATTCACGACGTTAGATTTTATACCACTAGGTAAAACAACACCTTTATATAACATTTCCAATTTTAAATTAATCTATAAATCCTACTTGCTTTATTTACAAATCTCTTTAATCACAATTATCACAAAATGATAAATAATTTTTTATCTTTTTAAAATAATCCAAATTATCATTACCATATTTAATAAAAGAAAGAAATATATATTACAGATTCAATCATAGTAATATACTTCATATTTCTAAACCAACTATACAATTAATTTGTTATTATTAATTTATTTTGTTTAATACTTTATTCAAAACAATTTAAATAAATGAAAAACACTAACAATTAAATTCCTATGTAAACCAACTAATTAAACAAATATTTTCATCATTTTATTTGATATTTTTTAACAATTCAATGTATCATTTTTTTAAATAACTATTTACATAAATCAAACATTTTATACAAAAATTGATAAATAATTAATATAATATTAAAAATTTACAACAAATTATTTTTTCTATTTTTTTATCAAATTAATCTATTTTTTTCACACTACTATACACTATTTTTTCACTTATTATACATTACAATAAACAATTTTTTAAATTTTCAAACAATTTATAAAATTATTTAGTAAGTTATTCATAATTTCTACACATTTTTTTAAAACCAAAAAAGGTAAAAAAGAATGAAGTTATCGTAAATATCTTCGGTATAAAAATAATACACACAAATAATCATAATAAAGTACGAACTTTTTGAACATTATTTTTCATTGAAGCGTTAGATTTCCTGACGACTTCACTTTTTTTTTTTTTTTCTAAACCAAATTAACAACAATATAAATTAACACAACTTTTTAAAAATTTTTCCGGAAACAAAAGTTTGTTAGGACAGTTATAAATTTGATTGTTATCGAGGTCATGTTTGTGGGTGACGATTTTAGAGAGTGGAGCTGTGCTTCTCAATCAAGACTAACCCATTTTTATATATTTTTTTTTCAAATCTGTCTACTATAGTAAAATTGGTGCAAAATTACTCCATTCTTGTGAAATTTTCCTTTGAAGATGGAAGAAAACAAACCAACCTAAAAAATAACCACTTCCTTATTTAATCAAAAATTAACTTTTTTTTATTTTAATGGCTAAAATGAAATTTTTAAAATAAAAATTAATGAAATCATTATATAAAATTTTCGATTTTCTTACTAATTATTATCTATAAATTTTATATGTAGTTAAATATAATATTATCTATGAATTTGTTTTTATTGAAAAAATTTAGGTAATTATCTATAAATTTAATTTATAGAATAATTTATAAGTAATTTACAATATAAAAAAAGTTTTAGATAATTTACTTACAAAAAAAATCCATAACTAACTACCTATGGATCTAATCTATAGACACGTACTAATCCAAAATAAGTAATTATTCAAAAATTCTTCAAGATAATATTAATAATTAATTTTATTATTATTATTTATGTTATTAATATTGTTATTAATATCATTAATGATACTATTATTACTATTATTAATATCATTAATAATAATAATAGTCATATTATTATAATAATATTAATTATCATTATTATTATAATTAATGTTTTTACTATTATAATTAATATTATCATTAATATTATCATTAATGTTATTAATATTATATTGTTAATGATATTAAATTTTTATTAATATTAAATATTATAATTAATATCATTATTAATAATATTAGTATTAATAATATTAATATTAATATGAATATTATTATTAATATTATTTTTATTAATAATAATAATAATATTATTTTTTAATAATTAATAATGATAATAATAATAATAATAATTACAGTAAAAATAATAATAGTGAAATAGTTTTTAAAGAAAAAAAAGTTTGATCAAATTGTCATTTATTTTAACAGCCAAAAATTAAAAATTAAATGAATTAAAAGCAACACTTAAGGCTACTCCAACAAATTTGATCAAATTGTCACTTAAATTCACTGGAGCTTCGGCTTAAAAATATTTTTTTATTTCTTAATAAACCACAAGAAAAACTAAATCCTAAAAAACTGAATACTGAAATATAACTAAAAAGCCAGAAATCTAGAGATTAGTTAAGAAAATTCTCCCTTAAAAATTGAAACCCCTTCTGGACAAATTGTCATTCCCAAAAAACTCCATCAAGGAAAAACAGGTAAACATTTATATTATTAATGGTGCACCAGTGTGCACATTTCCACAAATTCAAATTTCCACATATTTATTATTTAAAAGATTAGCTTATTTAATTTAAATATTTTTTTCATTATATATATTGATACTAATATTTTGACGCTAATACAGTAAAATATATTCATTTAATATTGTTAAAATAAATTATTCTTTTTATTGTTATATAATATTTAATTGACTAAAAATGTAATTTGTAATCGGTAGTCAAAATATAATTTTCTTATATTCAACAAAGTGTTTGAGGTTAACAAAACCCAGTCCAACAACTTCCTGCACAGATAACTTTAATATTTTAAAACTGAAACATGTTTGTGTTACCAAAAAAGCACAGTCCAAGGCAATGCATGTTTATTATTTGTCCGAATTTGTCTAAGCAAGAGTATGCATGTTGCACACGTGTACACCAATCTATTTGATTCACTTAATGAACTTGGACCACTACTTCGCTATAAAAGGCTATTGGTGCTAACCTATGTTTTCATCCAATTCCAAACTTAAATCACATTCATATTCTAGCTACTTCAATGGCTTTTGTAAGCGAGAAACAAGCTAACGAAGAAAATGAGCTAATGCTCTCCCTTCCGAAGGAGAAGGGTTTGGGTGCAGCTCCCTGTCTGCATCTGTATCAAGAGTTTTGGTGTCCATCATTTTATGTTCAAGGAGTGAACAACTTTCAAAAACATTTTCAGGCAAAAGACACTGATATTTTTGTCGCCAGCTTTCCAAAATCAGGTACCACTTGGTTGAAAGCCCTTGCTTTTGTCATTGTAAACCATCAACGTTTCTCCTCTTTTGATCATCATCCATTACTTTCTTCCAATCCTCATGAACTTGTGTCTTTTCCTGAACTTAGCTTGTCTCATGATTTGCATGACCAAATTCTTGCCCTCTCCAACATGAGTGAGCCAAGAGTTCTTGCTACTCACTTACCATTCCCTTCATTACCTGAATCCATCACAAAATCCAATTGCAAGATCCTTTATATATGTAGAAATCCATTTGATACTTTTGTTTCAGCATGGGAGTTCTTTTCTAAAATGAAGTTAGTGTCTTCACCTGCATTAACATTCGAGGGAGCATTTGAAAAGTATTGTGATGGGATAATGGGGTTTGGTCCATGGTGGAGTCATATGTTAAGTTACTGGAAGGAAAGCATAGCTACACCAAACAAAGTTTTGTTTTTGAAGTATGAAGATCTCAAAGAGGATACAGTATTTCATGTGAAAAGAATTGTGGAGTTCTTGGACTCTCCTATCACTCAAGGAGAAGATAGTACTGCAGTGATTGAAAACATAATCAATCTATGTGGATTTGAGAAGATGAAGGATTTGGAAGTGAATAGATCAGGAGATATAGCCAATATTGCAGAGAAGAAAAACTTCTTTCGGAAGGGTAAAATAGGAGATTGGAAAAATTACTTTTCTCCTTCTATGATAGAAACGTTATCCAAAATCATTGAAGAAAAATTAGGTGGATCAGGTCTATCTTTTAAAGTGCATTCCTAAATTCCAATGGAAGATGTGACTACATAAGAACCAACATGTTGTATTGTGTGGAAATGATACTGTGATCTTTGCTTTTGCAAGATATGTGTGTTCTTATGCTTTTTAATGAATAAAGAATTATGTTTGTCTCTTGCAATTCTTACAACCTTGACTCTCCAGTTTTGTATTAAGAACTACACTTTCTTTTACATAGACCAAATATATAATATAAAAAAAATAACATATTTTTTTTTCAATTAGTACATGAATGCATAATTTCTTTGATTGATTATTGTCTTTTTCTACTTCTGGTTACTTCAAAACCAATAAAAATATCTTAAATTACTATTATTGTTAATCTTAAATGTCTTATTCAAAGTTTTTTTAACTCAACTAATATTTTTTTTATTATTTTTTGTCAAAATTATATCATCCACATACACCAATAATGTTTTAATAGATCCTTCAAAAGTAATAAACAATGAATCATCATTCATAGATTAAACATATCGCACATATATCTAAAAGAATGATAATTTAACAAACCACTCCATGCTGACTTGCTTAAGGCCAAACAAAACCTTTTTTGATTTAAAAATTTGTCATGTTGAATAGAAGTCAATTTAAAAAGAGTAACCATTTATACATATTCTTTCAACTCTCTATATAAGAAGACATTGCTTATGTCTAACTATTTCAATTCCTAAACATGTATTGCTTAAGAAGGCATGTTGCTCACCTATTGTTGAACATAGGGATGGAATTCCTAAAAATTGTAAAACCCAATAACATTCACTATTCTTTGCATCATGCCAATAACTGGTTTCATAAAGCTATGTTCGACTTAGGAGCATATATCAATGGTATGCCTTTATCTGTTTTCATATCTTTGTCTTTTGGTACCTTGAAAACTAAAGGCATTAAAATCAGAGTTGGCAAATAGGAGCACCATCCATCCTACGTGACAACAAGAAGATTTGCTTGTGCAAGTTGAAGGCCTGATTGTTCCTGCATCATTTTGGATAAACCATTTTTGAAGATAGCTCGAACCAAAATTGATGTTCACACTGGTAAACTGACTATGGAATTTGGTGACTATCCAGTGCAATTCAGCATACCAGACATTATAAAACAATCAATTCAAAACTCTATTTTCTTCATTGACATACTTAGTGATCTTCAAAATAATGATTTATTCAAACATTTTGACTTTTTCTGAACTATCCAGTGTTCATAATACTTTCTTTTGTGGCTCATGTACTAGTTTGTCTATCTGTCAAATATGTGTAGATATTCATTGACATAGTGATCTTTAAAATAATGATTTATTCAAATATCTTGACTTTTCTGAACTATCCAGATATCATAATACTTTTATTTGTAACTCATGTACTAGTTTGTCTATCTGTCAAATATGTGTAGAGATAGACAAATGTATAACTTATGATGTAGACATTGATAATACTACACCAGGTTTGACTAACCAACCAAAATTCACAAAAGCAACCATAACTAATCTTAAAGCTAACACAATTGATTTGCTGGTTACTGAAATTTTTGAATCAGTTTCATCTGTCTAGCCACTATTGAAGGAGTTTGACTCACTGTTAATCCTTGTTTTAACTGATTCTAAAATTTATTTTCCTTATATCCATCTCTTTGTAGTTAATGTGTTTAAATAAATCAATTCTTAGCCATTCATTTTCAAGAGTATAAAATAGGATCTGGAATGAAACTATAGAAGAAAATTACAAAAATACCATTGAAAATTTTATTTTAGTTTACAAAAATAGCCAGTATTGATGTAGATGATGACAATCTATAAGAGAATGCCAATGTTTTCTCATCTTTAGAAACTACATATAATCCTGCATAACATTCACTTTCACGTGGTGCTTTACATAATTTTGCAATTAAATTCATTTTTAACTTAATTTATTTTATTTTGTATATTTACTTTTTCTTATGTTGAAGATAAAGATATACATGATTGCAGAATTTCTCATTGTGTTGAAGATACAAACATATGTAAAGACAACATTCCTATGCTGAAATTATATTTTTTTTATAAAATTAGCATATAATGTGACACTAAATCACTTTAATTTAAAATTTAATATAAGAATAAAATTACTGGTGTTTAACTTGTGTTAGTTATGATTAATACTTAAAATTTCTTTTAAAAAACAGGTACTAGTAAATTACCGGTATATAATTATGTATCTCATAAAATATACCATCAATCATATCAAAATAATTGCAGGTAACAACTCACTTGTAAATATTGTCTAAAGCAATCTTAATCTTAATATTGATACGAAATATTAGATTTAATATATATATATATATATATATATATATTACATATTTCATTTTTTTGTCTTTGTTCCAATATTCATTTTATTTAAATTATTAGTTTATATTTTTAAAATTTATATAATTGTAATTTTTGTTATTATTTGACATTAAATATAAAAAAAAAATACATATTTTTATTAATTTTTTATAATATCATTTCTTTTAGTTTGATTTTTATTTTGCTAAAAAGGTTTATTTAATAAATACTTAACACTTGATGAGGATGGGAGAAGACAAATCCTCCCTTAAAAATAACTTCATCTTTAGTTAATCACAAATTAACTTTTTTAATTTAAAAATAAAATTTTAAAATCCAAATAAACGAAATAAATTTTACTGAAATATAAGAGATTGAAGAAACATTTTAATCATTTTCTTCTTACTAGAGAAAGTTCCATCCAAGTGTTAAATCCACTGTAAATCCGTATTAATATTATTTATATTATTATTAATATTATTTATATTATTATTAATATTAAATATTATAACTAATAATATTAGTAGTAGTAATATTAATGATTTTAATATTACAATATATTATTATTATTATTATTATTACCATTATTAATAAAAATTATAAGAATTATTCATAATGATAAAATATATAAGAATATTAGTTATAATAAAAATAATAATAAAAAAATATTTGATATGGTTATAAATTATATACATATATATATATATATATATATATATATATATATATATATATAAAAAATTTTTTTTTCAAATCTCTTTAATAAGGTATTGTAAATAACAGTAAAATGTAGTGATAATAATATTAAAAGACAGATAAAGATAAATATTTATATTTTTGTTGGTTTTTTACTGTGTACACATTTTAATATATTTTAAATTTTCATACATTTATTATTTGAAATAATAGCTTATTTGTAGTTAAAGAACATTAATTTTAATTTAAATATTATTTATTTTTCCATTATACATATACTCTTGGTGGCAAACCCAGTCCAACAACTTCCTATACAGATAACTTTAATATTTTAAAACTGAAGCAGGGTTTGTGTTATCAAGAAAACATAGTCAGAGGCAATGCATGTTTACCATTTGTCCCCATTTGTCTAAGCAAAAGTATGCATGTTGCACAAGTATGTACATTTTATTTGATTCAAATTTTTGTTTTTTACCTAGGGTAGGTAGCAAACACACTTAACTTATATTTTGGATTTTTGAATTTTGTTTTTACTCAGAAATGAACTTCAACACTAATCACTGCTATAAAAGCTATCTCGTGCTAATCTATGCTTTCATGCAATACTACTCTTCAATCACATTCATATTTTAGTTACTCCAAGAGCTTTGGCAAGTGACAAACAAGTAAATGAAGAAAATGAGTCATTCCTCTCCCTAGGAGACTTTTTGTTTGCAGCTCCCTAACTCCATCTGTTTCAAGATTTTTGGTGTCCATCATTTTATATTGAAGGAGTGAACAACTTTCAAAAACATTTTCATGCAAAAGACAGTGACAGTGATGTTTTTGTTGCCAGCTTTCCAAAATCAGGTACCACTTGGTTGAAAGCTCTTGCTTTTCTCATTGTAAACCATCAACGTTTTTCCTCCTTCCAACACCATCCATTACTTTCTTCCAATCCTCATGAACTTGTGAGTTGCCCTGAATTTATCTTGTCTCATGATTTGCATGACCAAATTCTTTCTCTCACCAACATGAGTGAGCCAAGACTTCTTGCTACTCACTTACCATTCCCTTCTTTACCTGAATCCATCACAAAATCCAATTGCAAGATGATTTATATCTGTACAAATTCATTTGATACTTTTGTTTCAGCATGGGAGTTTTTTACTAAAATGAAGTTAGTGTCTTCACCTGCATTAACATTCGAGGAAGCATTTGAGAAGTATTGCGATGGTATAATGGAGTTTGGTCCATGGTAGAGTCATATGCTAGGTTACTGGAAGGAAAGCATAACTACACCAAACAAAGTTTTGTTCTTAAAGTATGAAGATGTCAAAGAAGATACAGTATTTCGTGTGAAAAGAATTGTGGAGTTCTTGGACTCTCCATCACTCAAGGAGAAGATAGTACCGAAGTGATTGAAAACATAATCAATCTATGTGGATTTGAGAAGACGAAGGATTATAAGTGAATAAATCAGGAGATATAGGCATTATTGCAGAGAAGAAAAACTTCTTTCGGAAGGGTAAAATAGGAGATTGGAAAAATTACTTTTCTCCTATGATAGAAAAGTTATCCAAAATCATTGAAGAAAAATTAGGTGGATCAGGTCTATCATTTAAAGTGAATTCCTAAATTTCAATGCAAGATGTGACTACATCACAACCAACATGTTGTATTGTGTGGAAATGATATTGTCATCTTTGTTTTTTTTTTTTTTTTTTTTTGCAAGATATGTATGTGTTCTTATGTTTTTTAATGAATAAAGAACTATGTTTATCTAGCTTCCAATTTCTTGTCTCTTTCTTTTAACTATGTCTCTCTCTAGTTTTACATAAAGGATTTTCTCGTTATTGTGTATTAGACTTTTTTTTTAATAATATAATTTATATTTGTATTGTCTAACATAAGTAAATTCTTTTTTATTATTGAATTATGACAGTTTTATACAAGTAGATAAGAAATGGTACATATGATTGATTGAAATTGTTTTAGCATTTGATACTATTTCTATGTGCTGGTATTCTTTGTTTCTTAAAAAAAACAATTAGTTATAATTAATTGAACATAATTATTTATATATAAAACTTTTATATTAAATTTAGTTTTTATTTAAATAAATAAAATAAAAATTATATTATAATTTTAAAATAAAATCGATTGGACATATTGTTCCATGATACAATGATCTTCGAGTGATTATCTCTATTTTTTTAGATTGTTTGTTAATTTCTAAAAAGTAAACAGTGTTAATTAATGTGAATTGAAATGGTTGAAAGCTTTTTATCTACATGTATTCAAAACCCTAAAAAGTCAATCTTTTTGTTCATAGCTGCTAATTCAACTTTCTTTTCATTAACAAATAAATGATATTGAAATAGACTACCACTTTTTAGGTAATGGGGTGTGCAATGGAGATATCATGCACAAGACATCTTCAGAAGGTTTTTGAAATTTGACAATTTTACTTTGTCTTTAGCATGTTGGGAATTAGGTATCTCATAGTCCAACTTCAGGGGTTTGAATATTAAGAATATACATATGATACATTTCTTTATTTTAGTTGGCAAAACTTTAATTCTAGACACAAATTTTTGAAAAAAAAAATATTGATATATTCTTATTATTATAATAATTCTATAAAAAAAATTATAATAATTATTGATAAATATTTTTCTTATCAGGTATTACGTGTATAATTTTGGTAAATTTAGAACTTTTCTTTGTTAATGATCTTATTTCTATTTGTACGAAATTATAATAGTACATATCAATATTTTTGTAAAACCTTATGTCTAGAACCAATATTTACCAACTAAAATTGGAAGAGAGATCACGTTCACAATCTCAATCTTTAATATTGCACATATCAATTCTTATTTTCATAAATTCTTATTAAATTCTTAATGTTCACCGTAAAGAAGCTAGAAGTTTATTTTCTCGGAGCTATGAAATTGGTTTGATGAAGAGAAAGCACAAAAATTATCTTCTTCATTTTGCTATATGTGTTAACAAGGGACTATGACTTTTATTTTCTTTGAAAACTAATTGGTTTGGCAATGTAGAGAGTTGTTTTATTTTATTCTTTTTAAGAAGGCGATAACTTTTATTTTAATAATAATATTTATTGTAATAACATATATGATAAAATGTTCTCTAACACCAAATCGTTTAATATATTTATTTATACAAAATTATTTAATTTATTTGTTTACACTAAATAGTTTTATTAGTTGATAAATTCTTTAGATCATTTTATTTAATATTAAACTATGGAAACTGTCTTATTTAAAACTAAATAATTTAATATGTTTATTTATTCAAGAGTGTTTAGTTTATTGATAAATTGTATGTCTAATGCTTTATTTGTAATAGACTATCTAACTAATCTGTTTGTTATAGTCTAGAACGTCTAATCTATTAGTTATAATTTAATTTGTTAGTTTATATATATATATATATATATATATATATATATATATATATATATATATATATATATATATATATACTTTTTTTTACCTATATTTGAGTTTATGCAATAATAAATTTTCCTTGCTTGTTATACTCTTGTTTTTCACTCTCTTCTTCCATTTTGTATTCTTCTTTTATTGTTATGAAAAATTTTAAGTTCAACAACAAAAAAGTATAATGCATACCCTATTAAATCAAATACTAAATGTAATGTAGAGTGTGAAACACTATAGTTTATCACTATCTCCAAATTTTAACTAATTTTCCAATTCTTTTAACATAAATAGTATTTTTAAATAATATTTCACTTTATTATAGTATTAATAGTAGTGAGGATTTCCCGATTACAGGGTGTTGCCCCATAGCAGTAGCTTGTGTTCTTCATTATTTCTCATTTACCCCACCTATTAATTATATGTCTCTCACCCCTTTTTTTAATTAATTTTCGGACCAGATTCAATTTTCATTTTCGAAAAAGTTTTTGGCTGTTTTAGTTTTTAAGATAAACATTGTAGTCAGTTTTTTATTTAGTATTATGATGTACTGCTGAGCATTTTCTATGAAGACGAAATTTGATTAATATCACACTGAACAAAACCTGAAACAGGGTCAGCCTTACATGGAGGTGAGGGTCCAGTAGTCACCATAACATGTCAGCACTCGAGATAAAAAGTTATAGTTAGTTAATTTTAAAAGTTTTTTAGAAAAAGGTTTTCTTTAAAGAGCTTTTCATGTAAACTTTACAAATTTGTATTTTTTTTTAAAAAGAAGGTGATGAGTGGATAGATGTAGACAAGAAATAGAACAAAGATTTATAGAAAACCACAAAAAGCATAACCAAAATCTTTGTTTACAAAATTATATATCCTTCTATACTTCATGGACTTGAAGCTCTCTAGCTTATTGTTTGATTGATTGTAAATTTAGAATTGGAGTATTTTTTTTAAGAATATTAGAATAGGTTTTATTTGGATGCAAGGTTAGCTGTCCCATTTGTGAAAGGATGTTCTACAAATTTGTGTCCCCAAGTCATAAGCAATGTTATTTTAAGTGTACTAAGGATAGAATGAAAAGAATGAAAAAACTTCTAGAACATGTGCTTAACAAGTGCTACTTGAGGAAGAATCTAGATCTACTTGATGCTTGCATGACCCAAGGTTAAACACATTGAATTCATGTCATAGTAGTAGCATATGTAGGATGGAAAGAATCTAGAACCATGTTTCATTTAGCTTAGCTTCAACATCTTTTCTCCTGTATAAGGGTATATTGAAAATTTGTCTAACACTTCAGGATTAAAATCTTTAATTTTTAGGAATTCAAAATGTACACCCTAACTTTTTCATAAATAAATGATTTCTTTTTAACAGGAATAAATAAAATAAAAAAGTATTTCAGCGCTACTCCAATTCTAATAAAAAAAGATGTATTTTAGTTAATCACAGTCAAGATGTGTTCTAGTTAATTCCAGCTAAATAAATCAACACCTACTAATGGCTCAACTCAGCTCAACGTTGAAAATTCCTAAAATCAAACCCTATACAACAGTTGAAACTAAAACACCAGAAAGAAATGGAAAACAGGAGAGTTACATAAACACAAAACCTTAACCCTTAAAATTAACATCCAATACTTTAGGAGAATATTTCCCTACATAGTACATGTGCCTCCAACATCACGAAAGTTGAAAAAAAAGTGAATATTGGGTGGCATACACCTCCCACTACTGCATATTGATAAGCCTTTGTTGAATCCTCACAAACAGCTGCAGTTTTACACCTGATGTTGGTTGTCTTCACACATACAATGTCCTTCCCTTGCAAGCATTAATGCATTGACCTGGAACTCACCAACCTGAAAAAAGAAATAGACAATGTACTCTCTTCTAGCCTACAAGCCCACATTGTTTCCACTGAGATTATACTATCCTATACCCACATTTGTGTGTTTACACTACAAGAAAAAAATTATTTAGAGATTAATTTTTAGCCACCAAATGAAATGGTTACTAATTGTGATCAAAATAATCACCAAATTAGATTTTGGTTACTAAATAACAACAAAATAGAAGTAATGATTGAATTTAGTGACCAATTAAGTCAAATAATTGGTATTTAACATTAGCTACCAAGGTTTTAGTGACCTATACCATTAAATTCTAAATTAGTCTCAAATTTAATTAAATACCAATTTAGAATCTAATGGCATAGGTCACTAAAAGTTTGATATCTAATGTTACATACCAATTATTTGACTTAATTGGTTACTAAATTCAATCATTACTTCTATTTTGTAATTATTTAGCAACCAAAATTTAATTTGGTGACTATTTTAGTCACAATTAGCAACTATTTTATTTAGTAGCTAGATATTAGTCTCTAAATAGCTTTTTTCTTGTAGTGTTACAAATAGTTTTCAAACATAAATTCGGGCACAAGTACTAATCAGACACATAAATTTACTCAACTTTCTATGATTGGCCCAAAACCAATCTTTAATTTGAACTAAGTTGAATATTTCCTCGTCATCCATTACACAATTTTTAATACAATCTTATTTTTGTGAAACTAGATTTTTTAAACTATTGCTATCCACATACCCTTCCAAACAATATTTGATTGCTTATTGCAATTCATCCTATAAAAGCTAATTTTGGTACTACGGTATTAGGCAATTCCAATAAGGATGAAATGGTTAAACTAAGTGCAAGGTGTAGATTTTTTGCAATTGAATTTGTGTGATGAAGCCTACGCATATGGTTGAATTGTGCTGCAATAGGAGTATTAGATGTATCACCCTGTAGTGTGACAAATTTACCAAGTTGAAGGAATTTGATATATAATCAACTATGTGAGGCCCAATGGTAGACAACCAATCAGCTCCAACGATTAAATTTGCACCAGAGATTGGAAGAAGATATATGACTAATTCAAATGATTGGCCTTGCACATTAACAATCAAACTTTTAATGTGTCCTTCTGCTTGCATATAGCTTCCATTACCCACCATTACTTTAAGTAAAGGTGTGGGTTCAATAGATAAATTCAAAAACTTAGCAATTTTAGGTTATAGAAAACCATAAGTGACTGTAAGAAAAATTGTATTTACCTACAGCAAAAATTCATATGTAATTCAAAATTATCTACATTTTTTTAACAGCAAAAAATAAAATTAAAATTAATGAGGGCACTTAAGGGTACCCAAATCCTATTATAAAGATTTTCAAAATTCCTAAGTCTGACTTTCAGATACACCTAACAACATACATACAAGAAGGAACAATGCACCTCATATGTTACAGAAGCTAACATTAAATGGTCGTAAGCTGCACCAAATTAAGTTATTATTTTTTTGCTCATGGCCGTTGGTAATTGTGGTAGTTACATGCCTCCTAACAAGTGTATTGTTCACATTGCCTCTTTTAGTCATCCAGCTTGAATGGCTACCTCGGCGGTGTAGCTTTCCTCATTTCCTCGTTTACTCTCTAAATGTTCTTTAGCTTGAAACAATCGTGAGCCTTGTACCTACATACATCAAATAGACAACATACTATGTTGTCCCCTTTCCTATCATCTTACACAAATCGTTTCACCAATAAGAGCTTTTCTTATCTGTCATAATTCTTGACATTTCTCTACAACCACCGTACCTAGATACTAGGATATCTTTCCACACTCCTGATTCCCCTGACCCTAGTCTCCATTTCCTTTTAGCAACTAGAGCGAAGTTAAATTTCCCTACATCTTTGTGTTCCAACCCTCCTTCTTCCATTGGAGAGCAAACTTTGTTCTAGGCCAACTAGGTGATTTTCTTACCTTCTCTCCCTAGCCCCACAAGAACTTGGATTGTATCCTTTTTATAGTATTACAGACTAAGGTTAGAAGTTGGAATAATGATAGATAAAATATATTTGAACATAGATTTATACCACCAGATGGTCCTTCCACTATAATCTCACGCGTTATCAAACAAAAGTTTGATGAACCTAGTCCCACTTGGAAAGAGGTTCGACTTGAGCTTCGAGACAGATAGTTAGGAGAGTTTAAGGTAATTTGAATTATGGTTATATTTGAAATTTTATTTTATTATTTTACGATGTTTCTTTCCTAACTAATTTTTCATGCAGAAAGAATATATGTGGGATTCGAAACAAGAGCAACTTGTTAGATATATTTTTGAGACAAAAGGTTCTCGTATCCTAAAAAATTCAATGAACAAAGTTCAAGATAAGAGAACATGGATTTCACCACTTGTTCGAGAAACCTTGAACTGACATTGGGGTTATACAGAATTCCAAAACAAGAGTGTCATTGCCACGACGACTCAAAATGTTGATAGTGGAGCCTCAGCCTACTATGGTGGTTCGATATCTATTACAGCTCACTTTGACAAAATGGTAATCTTATTTCTTTATGTTTTTATATATTTAATTTAAATATGATATATTAAACTTAGGAATTTAATCTTATCTTTTCATTAAATTTATGTAGACTAAGGAGCATGAACGACAACCACCTACTTGGGAGATTGTAGAGAAAACAAAAAGTTAATGGGTCAATGGTAACCCGTGAGCTTGCGGTACACTTAAACTTTGAGTTATAGTTTAATATGTATTATATGTTTTTTTTTCATAGTAATGACATTTGACTTAATTTTCAGGAGAAATATATACAATGCCGAGAAGAAGCCCAACAACATATGATGGGTGAAGGCTCATCTTTGCAAAATGCTCCTGTTGCCTCCATTAATGACAATGAAATATATTTTAATGTTGTTGGAGGTGGAAAAAAAAAGAAAATATGTATGGGCTTGGTGTATTGAGCAAAAGGTTTACTTCTTCCACAAGTGTTGACTCTACTACAAGTCAACCTTCATTAGTCTATCAAATAGAAGAAATGTGTGAGATTATTCAAAAGTTAAATGTTGAACTTACATCAAAGAATGCTAAGGAGCAGACACTTGAAAAAAAGTTGGAGCAAATGGTGAAAGATCACAAGCAAATGATGACAGATCAGGAGGAGATGAAACTCATCTTACAACACATTCAAGTGAATAATGTGATGTCATCAGATCCTTCAAATTCTACTCCCAACAAACATCATAGAGAAGGCCACATTAGAGATGATAATGCAGACGATGATTAGCTATATGATGAATTCTATAATACGTTGGACTCTTTTAATTTACTTACAATACTTTGTCATTATGTAATATGTTTACACTATTGTTTTCTATATTATGTATTGATTAACATGATTAAAATTTGAGTATTTATAAGCAAGTTTAAGAATTGTTTATAAAGGGGTCAAAATAATATGTAAAATTAGGTGATATTTAGACACCGATTTAGCCATTAAAATTTAATTCACTTAAGCCACCGAATTAGTCACTTATAATTATTTTATTTTATGCACCAACATTATTCTATTTAACTATCGATTTAGCGATCAATATTTTGGTCTCTAAGAAATGTTGTGACCAAATATCTAGCAACTGCTTTCGTGACCAACTAACCGGTCGCTAAATTGCGATTACCTAAAAAATCGATCTTTAAATGCTTAGCGACTAGAATTTTTGTCACTATTCATTTTCTATCACTACTGTATTTAAAAATCGATTTTTGTCATTTAGTGACCAATTTTGTTGGTCATTAAAACTCAACTTTTTTGTAACGATTTATTTAAAAATATTATTAAAAAGACAAATGAAAAATAAATGCAAATAAAAAAAAAGTGAGAGTTTTTCTCATTTCATAAAATGAAAACCTTCAATCCAAAACTCTACTTTCAATATAGGATCAAATTATACTCATCTAAATCGGTCATGTCAAGAAGATCTCAAATATAATGAGATATGAGTAAGACCTATAGAATTGACACCACCTTCAACTCAAAATCTTAACGCAATTGATTTGCGAGTCTTTTTTTTTATGTTGGTCAACTTCTCATTTCTACTTTATATTAGATTTAGACTCAAACTTGGCTTCTTAACATATGAAAATCGATGGCAGGGAAATCTCACAATAATGAACATGAGTCAAACTCATACAAGAATTTAATGTCATCTTGAACCCTAAACCTTAAAACAATAGATTTATAAGTCTTTTGTCTTATATGTTTTGCAACTTTCTTATTTCTACACAACATAAAAAACATGTCGCAGAAGGAGAATTTTCTGCCCCTATGTTTGAATCTTAAGGAATTGTGTCTTGATTATTTGTCTTTTTAGTAATTATAAAGGAGGTCAAATTAATATCGACTTAAATTCATTATAGCAATGAGAATTATGAAGACACTAATTTTATGAGAGGTGATTTAAACAAACACAACACGACAAGATTAGGAGTCTCTCTTATAGAATAAGGAGAGATACTTTACTCCAATCACAATCCTACAATTGATGAAATTATTTAAAAATAACTTGATAGGATGTGCTTGAGTTACAAAGAAATAACAAAAAAGATGAACGTCAAGAAATATAAAAATAATTTTAGAAAAATTATAGAGTTTAGGTAGGGTCATATTTAGATAAAGAAAAAGGAATCATTACAAAAAATCGTGTATATGGTGGCATTTTTTTTTTGTACAACGTCGATTATAAACGCCACTTTATACATGTGCGGCGTTTTTGAAAAACGCCATAGATCTTGGCGCCACAAAATATAAAATGGTGTTTTTGCTCAAAACGCTGTAGCATGCACCATATTACGCCTTGTATAAAGTGACATTTTTTTATGTAAATAATGTCAATTGAATTGTCGTAATTATTTTTATTGCCAACAACAATAAATGATACATCTGAACGCCATTATGAACATTTTAATACGACACTTATTATGGTCATATAATTAATGATGAGCGATGATACGTTAGTTCTAACTGTCATAATTTTAATATTAAATAAAAAATATACAGTATTTTATAATTATATATCCAACTATAATATATCTAGTAGTATTTAATAATTTATCAGATTTCATAATCATATATGCTACATTCATATCCAATAGAAGAAAATTAAAATAACACAACTTTTGTAATAACAAAAGATCACATTAAAATATTTCATAGTGCAACATAACATAGTATATGTTCTAACAGAGTTCACAAACTATTATGTTCCAAGACACTATTATAACTTACTAAATTGTTCAAACCCACTTCCCTTACGAAATACAAAATAAAAACAATATATATATATATATTTAATCTGTCTTGCTGCCTCCACTTGATCCTACAATGTGATTTGGGGATGGAGCACTACTTGCAACATCTGATGCCTAACGAAAGAAAATTAAATACTGCAGCAGGATATACATGTTAATACTATATCAAAATTATTTGAGACACTTAGCAAACCAGGTGCCATTGCAGCAACATGTTCAGGTACATCCGATCTTCTAACAATGTAGGCAAGCAAGGAATTCATTTGTTCTTTCAGAGTTGCAAGTTCAGTTTTGCCACAACCCTTAGATAGAACTGAAATCCTCTGGCTTTGATAAAATTAGAATTTGTTAAACTACAAAGAACTTTTCGAACAACAGCAAGATGTCAAAGAAATTGAGATCGGGAGATTGAAAATTATAAATGAAGTAGATAAATTACATTATTTAAAACATTGATTCAATATAATGGAGTATGTGCCCAAAATTTCAATTCCAACATGACTAGTGATATATTTTCTTCATTACTGGCAATTTTGATCAATAAACAAAAATCTAATGATAATCGAATAAATCTATTGATACGAGTAGGTCAAGGGTTTTGAAATTATTGGACCTTGACAAATTTATAACGACTATTCTATTTGGGAAAAACCAATTGTGATATAATTAAACAAATTTGACCACAACTTAAACTGTTTTTGTTGGCAAACAAGTCTGAATTTGGGTGATGGCACTATCGTAGGTGTTATTGTCGAGTTCCTGGTTTGGAAGAGAAGGGTATTCTGAATCAAAACCTTACCAAGAAAACAAGGGTTCCTTACGAAACATTGGAAAATGAAAACAAAGGTTATATTTAACAGAAACAAAGATTATTGTGCTTAATTATGGACGCCTACACTCAAGGGCGCACTCTTGAGGTATCCACAGCAACACATACACATACACCAAACAAAGATAACGTCAAAGAGACTCGCCCAATGGAGAATCGATGATGTATTATTAACTATTAACGACAACACATACAAAGCAAAATCAAAATCAAAATACAAACACATACAGAATAATTAAAATCAACAACACAAACCAAAATCCACAGCAAATCCCGACCAAGGATCCATCAACAACAAAACCAAAACAATATTCCACCATTATGATTCCACAAAACCCGATTAACCACCGAATGTGAAATACAAATCTCGAAATTCCATAATTGCGAAAACAAAATAACCCTAAACAGTTTAACAGAGGAAGAAGGAGAAGAAGAATGCACATGAGGATCGAGAGTCGGAACGCACCTGAGAAGTAGAACGGGAAAATCGTTGGGAAGAACGCACCTGAGGATCGAGAGCCAGGACGAGAAAGATAGCTTCTTCGATGTTGAAAAGTGAAATTGGGGGAATTAGGGTTTTGATTCAATGTAAGAGAAGTGAAATTGGGGGAATGAAAGATTTTGAGGGAACTTTACTTTAGAGGGAACAAAAGTTTCATTGGAAAAGTTTGGGGGAACGAAAGTTTGAGGGGAACTTTGCGTTTTCATTTTGAGGGAATGAAAACTGTGCGCGTGTCAAAAAATGATATTATTTTTAAAGAGACATTTCTAAATATTATTTTTTAAATTTAAAATGTGGCATTACTTAAAATCTCATTTTATAAAATATAATATGACACTTTTTTTGAAATGTCATATTGAAACCGTCACCACATCCATGATTTTTTTTGTAGTGAATTGAAGTTAGAGAAACTTACATTTATTATCAAATTATGTTTGTTAGCTTGACAAAATCTAAAATAACATATATTGCTCGTTGTAATGTTGTTAAAACCATTCAAGATATACAGGTTACACCCAAGCATAATTATTGAAAAAACCAATCAATTTTGATGTTTTGGCAAAAAATGAAGGGGAAATGGAGGAGGATTACATGAATTCAAAGCAACTTCCCTTTTATCTACTTCAATTACTTATGTTTGATAAATTTCTGTTTTATGAAATTTCTTTTTATTGAATATGATAGTTGTGAAAAGATTGCTTATGAAATACATATATCTTTTCATGTTTCTCTTAATTAATTGTGAGAAAAAGAAATCAAATAACAATTTAAATAAATCTACATAATATTTTCTTATACTACCTATAGTGCACAAGTCTTTTTATAATGTATACGGTATCATTTGAGCATAAGTTTTTAATCTTATTTTGTACTACCTGAACTTTCTCAAAAAAATTGTTTTTATTTCTAAGTACTCACTTTATTTTAAGACCTCGACAGTCCAATATAATTTTGTATACACACTGGTTTTTTTTTTTTTTTTTTTTAAATTTAAGTTGGCATGATAATAATTAAATATTAAATTATTTATTTCAATTAATGTGTTGTCCAGGTGTAGAATCTTAGTACAGACACATAAAGTTGACATTAGAACAGTCCAAGCATTTAATCATTAAATGTAAAGTAACTTGTAAGCAACAACAATCAATATTATATATGTGTGCTGATTAAAAGAATGTCATATATGTCACTACACATATGAGTAATAAATTGTAAATGATAAGAAGCACAATCTTCTCTGGATATTGTTTTAGTAGATGTAAATCCTTTATATTTGTTATACAAAACTAGTTGAATTAACTTATTTATTTTGTTTTACGTCTTCTTATAGAATGTTACATTTTCCTTCTAAGCAAGAATTATACAAACGTAAACATAATACAATATATATAATATATACTATCGCATGTTATATAGGTTAGTTTTATTATATGATAACAGTCTACTAATAAGAAACTACTGATTAAAATTAATGATCGTACTTGATCGAAACAAAAAAATCCACTATAACATATACTATCATTTTGTTTCTTATTCTATATTATTCTGTTACAAAAGTCAAGTTTGATTTGGTATAAATTCTTTCTATATAGGGTGTATATAGTCATTATTGAAGTTTTAATAGTTTTATATTATATGACGTTGTTCAAGTGTTTAACTTAAGTCTGATTGCGCTTCATATCATAAAAATTTTCATACATTCGGAGGATTCAGCCGACTTAAAATTTTTAAATTCCTCACAGGTCGTTGAGAAATATTATTTAAATCAGAAAAAGAGGTTCCTAGGTTGTATCTTCTGGACTTTCAAACATACAAGAGATTTTATTTCAACGAAGAATAAGAAAATAATTTTTTTAGCAAGTGGTAATTGTTAATAACTCAAAATTTCACTATTTTGACTTAAGTATATTTTAGATTTCTTTTAACAAGTAGTAATTGTTATTGCAGATGGATCCCATTCTATTTAATGTCTTCAACTTAGTTCTATAGATAATCTTCTCTCGGGTCAAGTAAGAAGAGTGAGTATGATGGAACTCGTTATTGCCTCATTTCTGGTTTGCATAGTATCATATTGTTCTTATTTCAAGTCGTTTTATTGTTTCTACTCCAAGTCACTTACTGTGTTTGTATTTGATGACGGATTTACAACAAGAAAATGAAAGGAAAGCACTGAATTCAAGACATATAAAATTTAATTTTAAATTAGAAATAAAACTTGTTGTGCATACTTTCTTAGCACCGTTGCGAAGATATGAAGAGAAAATGACACTTTTCATTATATTTATTATAAAATTAATTGTTATTAATATTAAAAACTATAAATAATAATAAATTATAAATAATAATAAAATTATAAAATAATAAGAATGATAATAAAATTAAAATAATAATAATATAATTAACAATAATAGTTTAATTTTTTATTTTAATTTTATATTAAAATAATTGATTCTTTTATAATTTTTTCAATTAAAATAATAATAATTAATCAATTATACCAAATAAATTAATTATATTTCATTTTAAATTAATTTTAACTATAATTTTATTTATTAAAAAATTATTTTATCAACAACACCTATCATATCACTCACAAATTTTTATAAACTTTCTCTTCTTTTTTATCATATTTTCCTTAATCTAAACAACCAAAATTTTTACATACCTTTATCTCAAATCAACTAAAATTCACTCATTTAAATTCAGTCCCCACTCCAAACAACTCTATCTAAAACTCTGTCTAAGAACACTCTAAAAAATTACTGATTTAAAATGATAAAGACAACATTCACAACGTTAGATTTTATGGCATTAGGTAAAACAACACCTCTATATAACATTTCCATTTTTAAATTAATCTATAAATCTTCCTTGCTTTATTACAAATCTCTTTAATAACAATTAGCACAAAATAATAAACAATTTTTTATTTTTTTAAATAATCAAAATCATCATTACCATATTTAATAAAAAGAACCAAATATATATTACAAATTCAATCATAGTAATATACTTCATATTTCTCAACCAACTATACAATTAATTTGTTATTATTAATTTATTTTATTTAGTACTTTATTCAAAACAATTTAAATAAATCAAAAACACTAACAATTAAATTCCTACGTAAACCAACCAAATTATTAAACAAATATTTTCATAATTTTATTTGATATTTTTTAACAACTCAATGTATCGTTTTTAAATAACTATTTACATAAATCAAACATTTTAATACAAAAATTGATAAATACTTAATATAATTATTTAAAAATTTATAACAATTTTTTTATCAAAGTAATCTATTTTTTCCACACTGCTATACACTATTTTCTCACTTATTATTCATTATTATAAACAATTTTTAAAATTTTCCAAACAATTTATAAAATTATTTAGTAACTTATTGATCATTTCTACACAATTTCTTTTTTGTTTTAAAAATAAAGTGAAAAAGAAAATTGAAGTAATCGTAATCATATAAGACTTTTGAACATTGAAGTCGTCATCTTTTCTAATGATTTTTTTTTTTCATAAAAAAACAAATCAATAACAGCATAAACGTAAATGAAACTTTTCTTTCTTAAAAAAAAGAAAAACAAACCAAACTGTGCTTTCTTAAAAAAAAAAAAAAAAAAAACCAATAAACGTAAATA
>Ga0209489_103582_pt1 | contig 30015 bp, 13 predicted proteins | sample SiratrowhiteBW_FD_187527 | JGI IMG/M metagenome (GOLD analysis project Ga0209489, IMG submission 187527) | Root nodule microbial communities of legume samples collected from California, USA - Siratro white BW (SPAdes) (version 2) | ecosystem: Host-associated > Plants > Roots > Nodule | place...
TATATATATATATATATATATATATATATATATGTATGTATCTCGATATATAATATTAATAGTTTTGGCAGTTAACATTTTTATTTACCTCTTCATCGTTGACTTTTTAAACATTAACACCTTTACTCGTTTTCTTCATTTTTTTTAAAGAATAGTAGATGTGATTAACAATGATGTCACCAATATCGTGTGTTGTCAAATTATATCATCAAGAACTTCTTATTATTTTAAGTGTCATGTGAGGGACTGAAAATAAAAGACAACTTATTAGCAATACATACAAACAAATAGAAAATAATTTAAAAAAGTTGAATAAAAAATGATATTTTGTAGAAATATATATATATTCGCTATCTTTACACATTCAATTTTCAACTTTGATTTTTCAAAAATGAATAATTTTTTAATTATTTGATGTCTTAAAAATTCAAGACAATATTAGTTGATTTTTATTAATTGTATATCTAAAATTAACGTATTTCGTTATTTTACACATTTTTCACGAAATTAAAGAGAAATAAAGAATCATAAACGGTAGAAAATCAATCAATACAATAGAAAGCTAAATAATAACTTCAATAAAAATGAAAGCATGTCGAGCGTGCAACCATTATATTGACATGGGATTTTGCCCCCAAGGAGCTATGACAATTGATGAAATATTTTCTTGCTAAACTTTTTAATCTTTTTTCTCCTTTTTTTTTTTTTGCCCTTTCTCTCTCCATCCCAATCCAAACAAAGAGATAACAAGAATATAGTTTACTGGTGCATGTTAAGTTTGTCTCCTTCATTTCTTCTGGTGTGCTTACCAAGAACGGTGTTTTTGTACATTGATTTCGTGACATTGATTCTCGTAAACGCTACTCCGTAGTTAAGATACCAAATAAACATTTCTAACTCAGGTTAAAAAAAATGAAGTTTTTTATGTTTTTCAAAGGGAGAAGTATTTTGAGTCACTTTGTATAAGATAAAATAGCTTTGTATAAATTGTACAATAACCATCTTGATATCAAATTGGTGTATCCATATAGACAAAGACACACAAAAGAGGATATATTAATATTTAGTTCTTGAGTATTTTCAGAATATGAAGAGGAGATATCACGAGTCATTAAACTTCTGGTGTCTGTTAAATGGTGACTTTTATGGTTTTCATGTATATGAGGTGCTTCATAAGATTTTGTGGAATGTAAAGGAATCAATTTCATGCACTCCACTCTTGTGATGTTACAACGTTTTCAGGTGGGTTTAGTTTTCTATAAACCTTAAAACCTGTGTCTTCATTCAGTGAGTAGCAGGGTTAAAACGGGAATGTTTTAGCATACTTTTGAATATTGTGGTAAGCACATGCACCGCCATCAGAGAAAAAGCCACTGACTGAACCAGCAAGTTAACTAACAGCCACTATTTTGTGAGTGCTAGAGCTAGTGCTGAAGCTTATCTAACTGTTATGTGTGTCTCAGTCTTTAAGACAATGTGATTTTAGTGGCTGCAAAACACTCAATTACACACATTCAGTATCAGATGCATATACGTGTTATACAGATAAAATTTGAAGGCATTATTATAAACTGCATGCTTCTGATATTATTATATATGAGATCACTATAACTTTTATGTATACGTAATTGGGGTTGTATATAGTTTCGGGAATAGCGTTTATAGCCTTCAACACATAGTTGGCAATCAGATCTTAAGAGTTTACAGATTAATGTAAACCACAAAAGTTCGAAAGAAAAATCTGTCATTCAGAAAATTGGTGAACCGATTTGATCAGTAAACAATGTTCTCATTATTAAACTTATTGCATATACTTTTATATTAGTTCTTCAAGTGACTTGTTAGTTTCTGAATGAATGACCTAGTGGCTGGTATCTTAATGGAATTGAAGATTTGACTAACACTGCTCTCTCTACTCACCCTTCATTGTCTGCACATACACACATCATATACTCCACAGAACAACCTCACTAACAATAAGTGCATGTTCATAAGAAAATCCACAATTCTAAACCTTATTCTGCTATGCAGTTTGTAATTAACCTACAAAAGCAAACATGAAATAAAAGTGCGCTTGTTTCTTACAAATAATCCAAGTTAAAATTAAGGAAGATTTTACTTTGACTCAAGGGAATTTAAGCCACATCTAGGGATTTCTAAATATTTCATGAGTAGATAAAAAAAAAGTGTAAAAATTGATGTTAAGGTAATCTCTCCAATATACAAGAGCATTATTATGGACATCTTATTTTAATTTACATGGATTTTACTGAGTTATATATAATTTTTAAGATATTATTGTAATTTTTGTTTCAATATAAAAGTTTTATAAAACTCCCAGTTTAGGATTTTGATTTTGGTTTTGAACAAAAGAATAAAAAAAATGTATTGTTAATAATAATTTTTTTCTTTATACATATATTTTCTCTTATAAATATAGTTTGGAATACTCCAAATACTTCATTTATATAATTTTTTAATTGATAAAAAATACTTATACTTTAATAATTTTTATTTATACTTTTAACTTTTAAGAACTTAAAATTATTTTTTATTTTTATGATCTATAATTTTATTTAAAACATAAAATCTTAAATTTTATATCTCCTGATTAAGAGATAGACAAGTATTGGAGTTGTTGTACATGGTAAGGAAGTATACTATAGATGGAGATGAAGTGAAATTATGATGAATTACATGAGACATTTCTTTCAATTGAGTAGCCATATTTCAGATATGAGAAACAAGGAAACGCGTGATTTTAATTTGGATATGTCTTCAATATCTTATTAGAAGAAAACATGGTAATATATTTCTTAATTGATTATGATAAATATTAGGTTTAGTTCTTCTCCTTTAAGTTACACTGTAATTTTGTCATTCAAGACGTTCTAGTTAATTAATTTCTATATTTTTAAATTAGGTAAGTATGCTTCTCTATCCTTTTTCTTCTATACAAAATAATCAAATTATGTTTTACTTAACTTTTTCAAGCTAAATAATTTACATTGTGTTCACCTCATTCAAGTCAAAATTCGCATAAAATATTTGACCAAAAGTTAACAAAAAAAAAACTCAAAATTTTCATTCTTCAAACCCTAATTTTATATTATTCAAAATCATTTAAATTTTATTCAAATGTCGCTAAGTTTTTAAAACTATTTCATATCCAAAAATAATCATAAACCCCAAATATTTCTGCATAAGAAAATGAGAATTTGAGAGGTTTATGTAAAATAAACAAAACCATATTTTAATTTGAAAACTAGAACTTAATTATTGTCGGAGAAATAAAATAGAAGACCAAAGTTAAGAGAGAGAAAAAAATAATATAATTAAGCCTACACACTTTATATATTAAGAAGCATGGAAAAAAGATGGAGGCAAAACATTATTGTGCTTGAAATAGAAGAATATTTTAGGACTATAACAAATCATATATAGAAATAATAATCCAAGCACTAAATATTATTAGTCCTTTTTTCGCAGTCATAAATACTGGATCGAATAATTTTTTATAATAAATATTTTTCATGAGAGATAATCCTACATTAAGTCTTACAATATTTATTTAAATAGAATGCTCCTATTATATCTTAACTTATTAAGATCCTACAATAAAATTTGTGAGATAACAAGTCTGTTACTATTAGGCATGTATTAAGTTAAAATTAAAAGAATCATGAATAAACTTTCAATGGATCGCTCTCTCTCAGTACATTTTTTAAATATGGTTTTTGAATTTCATTTACAAGTATTAAAAAAACATTAGTGACTCTTTAAATGAAATAATGACTATTTTACTTTTCATTTAATAAATTTTACTTATAATATATGGGTTTTAATTATTTAAATTAATAATAAAATATGTTTTACGTTAGCTAATTGTTACCACTATTTTTTATTGCTGCAAGTACTATACTGTTTAGAATGGAACCCATTGAGTGATTCTGAAATTAAATCTTAATTAGAGCATGCACTTTGGTCTTTTCATTAAAAAATACTTCAAATTAACATGCGTTCTAATATTAAAATACTTAAGAAAGTTTGATTAGTATATACATCTAAGACCTCTATATATATATAAAGATAAAAGAGTGAGAGAGATAACATGTTTTATATGCGTACCTGGATGAATGAAATACCTCCCTGAGCACACCTTTCTAAAGCTAATGGATAAATATATTCGATTTTTATATATTAATTATACACCTCACAATTTCTTTTTGCAGCCAAGATCAGATTATAATATTACATGTATCCAACCATATACATTCAAATCCATATAGGCATTTTTTTTCAACAAAGAAAATTATTAACTATATTAAATAATAATTATAATATTACATGTATCCAACTCTATATTCAAATCTATGTACGCTTTTTTTTAATCAACAAAGTAAATTATTAACTAAACTAAATACTAATAGATTAAACATATTCATACAAAATTCTATAGCGTGAGTATACACATAACTTTGCAGGAACTATATGCATACAAATTTAAAAGTGGATCATGTACATGCAAATGCAAGTTTTCCCCCATACGCATACAAGCATTGAAATGTCCTTCCATTCTTATTCACTAAGAAAGAAGACACACGATAAAAGTGGATAAAGATGGTTCCATGAGGTAAAAATAAAAAGGAAACAAAGCACATAGTGAGATGAAGAAGGTTTCTTTTTCAGTGCAAATGAAAACCGTTAGGTTTGGAATCCATAAACCACATCTGTTTTAGTGTTTGATTTTATGGCACTGAAAAGAAAGAGGTGACTAAAATATAAAGAAATCTGCTACCGAGTGTAAGAAGACATTAGTTTTGAAAAAACAACAATACATTTAATATTGCAAAAGGTAAAAAAAAAAATTAACACTTTACTGCTAAATGCTTAAAATAACTTAAAAGAAAGACATCACATATGTTTTATCACAGAGTATAGTCTTAAACAATGGTTAGTAAGAGCATGTAAAGGTCTATCAAATCTAGGTACAATGAAACAACAAAATATCAAAGTGATAACTTCCTTTATATAAATCCAAAAATCATTCAGCTGCAATTAAAAGTTTAGAAGAAATGTATGATCTAAAGTGGGATTTTCAGCTTTAGGTTATGATCTGTCTGGCCATGAGTTTTCTCTTTTGACCCCTTTAGGCATCAACATTATCAGATACAAAAACTTGTGATGACATCTGGTTAACTTGTCTTGTTGGAGTAGAAATCACTCGAGTGCGTGTGTGTATATGCGGCACACATGCCAATAAGCATGTATATATGTAATTATGCTCAGAGAGAGAGAGAGAGAGAAAGGGCACAGAAAGTAATAGAAGAAATGGTGATAGAGAGAGAGGGATACATGGCCACAAATCGATATTGTTCATTATTGAATATAGTTCCAAACGTCACAGTTGAATTTATTCCCGGAAGAGAGTCGGCCAAACAAACTTTCCGGCCAACACCCAAACTGGCATACACATTATTATTCTATTCTATATATTATATATATGGCTTTACGTAACCAAGCCAACCGTTATGATTATTCTACAGAACCTTTAGTCAACAATATCCTAACAAACCTTTCCCCTCACACATGACCCTCCCCTAAAATATTACTCTACCTCCTCCTTCATGCTTTTTCTTTTAATTTCCCTAAACTCAAACACTCATCAACATACACATACCACTACCTCTTCTCAATCATGCATACACATACATACATAACCAATACAATAATTATATATAACCTAATTAATCAACAGCCACTAATTATTCACTGATTACCTCATGCTGGTTAAAGCTGGAGGAGCCGTCACAAGCATGGCCGTGGCCGTCGAATCTGAGTCCGGCCGGCATGTCCATGGAGGAGGAAGAGGCCGTGGCTGTGGTTACAGCTGTGGAGCTGAGTAACACGTTTGGTGCAAAAGACCAATCACAAGAAGGGGCTAAAAGCAAGGTGCTAGCGTTTGTGGTGGCAAAACCAATGCATTGTGGTGGTTGGGGAGGGTGAGGGATGGATTGAAGCAACCTGATTTGTCTCTTGAGGAACTTGACATAGCGAATGGCTTCGTCAAGCATTGAAGCCGTGTCCATTTTGGTTCCTCCGGGAACGAGTCTTTGGAGGATGCGGATTTTCTCGCTGATCCTCTCTCTCCTGTGGCGTGCAGCCACGCTCTGAGGGTCGTCGCTGATGCGAACGTTTCTTCGCTTTGGTTTACGGATGGTGGCGGGGTCGATGTCCACGGGTTGCATAGCAGCTATCTTGTACATCATCTCCTTCATGGCTCCTAGCTCCTCTTCTGGCTCTTCATCTTCTTCCATGCTGTGGACACCTAGTATGTCTCCAAGGAAGCCTGAGGAGGAGGGTGGTGCTACAATGGATGAGGTTGTTGAAGGGGGTGTTTGATGCATTTGAAGAAGGTTGGGGTTGTGATTGTGGGGGTAATTGTTGGGCCAAATCCCAGAAGCCAAAGGGTCTTGGACTTGGAGAATAATATGGTCATGATGATGATGATGTTGTTGTTCATTAGTTTCCATCTTTTCAAGATTCCAAGTGCTGTTCACATTTGTGAATGCACTAGTGGTGGTGTTCTGGTTGGTGTCCATGTCGACCAAATTGAAAAATATATGGGATGGGGCTAGCTGCTTCAGATCGGTGTGTTGTAGTTTAATTTGTTGGTTTTTTTTAAGGATTAATTGGCTCAAAAGGAAAAAAAGGAAGGAAATTGGAGAGGTAGCTAGGTAGCATGAAGGAAGAATAAACAGGGTTTAACTTTTGGTGTGATCATATGCTTGAAATGAAAGGCCCTTATAAATATATAATCAAAGTACTACTACTACTACGTATAAGAGGATGACAGCTGTGAGGTTGAATTGAAGGAATAGGAGGTTAATTAGGCTTACCTTGAAGCTTTTGTGGTTGTCTCTGAATTAACATAGTAGTATGTTTGATGGCTGTAAAAGGTGGCTAGACCCTAGAGAGGGACCCGAGGGAGAAGAGAAAGAGGGAGAGGAAGTATTAGGAACGGGTTTTTACTGAAAGGGGAGTGACTGCAAAAAGCATGTCCATGAATCAATAAAAAGAAAAGGTGGTAAAGCAGATTAAAGGAGATTCAATGCGCTCTTCTACGAAATACTATCAATGCTATGTTGCCCTTCACATCCCAAAACCTAGTTAATTTGCACGGATGGGATAACTCATATCTTAACTCTCTGTTTGCTTTCTTTTTCTCGTTAAGAACAGCAAATAAACAATTAATATAAGATTAACTCAATCACAAAGTCAAAAAAAACAACGCCTTTGTTTTTCGTGGAAAATTAACAAAATGGTTGTTACCATCATTTTTTTAACTCCTAATATATATAACAATCGAGGATAATGTTATAAATTTCATGTTAACTAGTATCACTATATAAAATTACAACCACAGTTAGTAATATGCAAGTAAAAAGCTTTTATCCTAAAATTAATTTATGGTAATAAAATTCTATATAAACTTTATACCGCTAAAGAAAACTGCTATATGAGTTGTGTTAACTAGAACTAGGTTTAGAAATGTATTTTGATTTAGAATATTTAACAAATGTTTTCTCTCGAAAACATGATTTTAAAAGTTGTAATGCAACTCCAAACAAGCGATTAATTGATTCAGATTGACCTGGTAATGTTTTAAAATTCCAATTATTTTAAGAAAATACACTCCTACATTGCAGAATATTTTTCAAATTGAACTTTTTAATAACGAAAATCAAGGTATTTGATGAAAATATTAAGTCAAAGATCCAATTATTATTACTTGAGACATGATAAGACCTTTCCAGAAAATTGAAATGATTCTATGAAATTTAGATTAGATTAGGTTAAACTGGTCATAAGGGCTGCTATGCACACAGTAAGATGCCTCTTTTCCTAGAGCAAAACTTTTCATGTTAAGATATAAGTGTGATATAAGGAATGAAAATTAAGGTAAGGAAATTAAGAAAAGTCAGTGTTTACAGAAGCCAATAGCAGTGCTTCCCAAATGCTGTTTTTGGTGGTTTATGTGCAGGGTTACAGATACAACAGAATGATAAAATTTTATCAATAAATTAGTAGATATCAGATACTGCATTATTCCAGATATATAAATAAACTGTATAGTTTTGGAGCATATGTTCCTATATTTTGCAATATAAAAAAGGTTAAAATGGCATAAGCAATGAGATGACTGATTGCAGAAAAGGAGAGGAGGTAGGAAAGAGTAGATGGGTTTCTTTCTCTCTCCAAATTGATTTTTGGGGCACTGAAATCCTAGGGCTGCTTCTCCTTTATTACCATTTTAATGTGCCTCTTGCCATTTGGTATATTCCAGTCTCCCTCAATTCCCTCAATTTCGGGATTGATGAACAGTTAGATTGCGTCCTCAAAGTCACACCTTACACCCTTCTTACAAATCCATAATTCTAACACCAAATTTGCAATGAGTGAGATAAATGACAAGCTCTGGAAAAATGTACAGTGACAAGGTTTTTTAACAAGTTACAAATTATTTTAATATATATGAAAAATTTTCAGTTTACTTTTCTAGTTTTTGTCTCATATTTTTTTTAGTACTGATAAGCTATTAAGAATATGTATAAAATTTTTTATCAAAAAATAATTCATATATTAAAAAAATTAGTGTTTTACACAAAAACAATTTAAAGTCAAGTTCTTAAAGTTTAGAGTCAACTCATATAAATAATAAAGCTTAATAAAAAAATCAATTAATTTATTTAATTTAACTAAATGAGTAACTGACAATTTAACTGAATAATTCAGAAATAGTTTGACTTGCATTCCTACCACATTCAATTCAAAGCATTGCATTCCTACCACATTCAATTCAAAGCATCTAATTATTTCTTCAACTTCTTTAACCTTTTTTTAACTGATTTTGAGGCTCAAATCAAATTTGGATGTTTTTCCAAACACTATTTCGTTTTCTTCCGAATTTAAGTTAAATATGCACAGCTGAGGTTCAGTTTGTTTTATTTTATTGTTATTTAAAGTTAATAAATCCAATTAAAAAAAATTAATTAGTACAAAATATGAATATATAATTTTTTATCAGCAAAAAGTTATATTAAGTGATCAATTTTATTTCTGTATCTCTACATCTTTGTATTTGGATCGGAACACCTCTAATACTTCATTTATATTATTTTATTCTTTCATGAAAAAAATTATATTAAATATGTATATGTATATTGCACATAAGTTGGAGCATTTCATTTTCTGCACTTAATATAACTATATTTTAATTAAAGTAATTTAAAAAATTAATAATAACCAAGATAATAAGAAGAATAACGCATTGATAAAAGAGAAATGATAAAACCACTTATAATTATTAAGTAAAATTATAGTTAGAAGAATGTGCAACGGATAAAAAACAACTGTAATACTTATTCGCCAAACTGTAATTCACCGAAAATTTGTCATATTCCTAGTAATATTATATCCAGAAATATTATTTTCATAAACCTGTTTATTAATATTTAGTAATTTTAGACAAAAATAAAATAAAATTTATGTAATGAAAAAAAATTGAAAAATTAAAGTGAAAGAAAGGTAAAAGAATGTAATAGGAACGGCAATTATTGAAGACAACAACTTTTATTCTCGTTAAAATATGAGATATCCACCTTATTGGACTCATGAAAATAGAATCCACTTTATATGCGAGAATTTAATGTTTGCAAAAAAGTATATATTTTGATAAGCTTTTTAATAAACATGCAAATATTTATTACCATTCTGTAGAAGAAAAATTACAATTGCTTATATATATATATATATATATATATATATATATATATATATATATATATATATATATATATATATATATATATATATATATATATATATGTATGTATTATGTAACCATTCCGAAAGAAATTCCACGTAGCAATGGGAAAAGATCAAATTACTTAAAATTATTTAATCAATAATTTAAACACTTATCCTTAAAAAATAATATAACTAAAAATCTAAAGAATTTCTTAAAGCTTTTTATGGAAAATAGAATGAAACTATTGAAAATAAAATCTCAATTATAAACGAAAATCATTTAAGAGATATAAAAAAATTAAACTTGTTAGACTTGATTTGTTTAAAACTATATCATTTGAAAAATTGTTTATATTAGTGATTGGAGAAAGTATAAGATAATAATATTCTTTAAAACCAATATTAATTATAGCATAATTAACAATAATTTGCATATACGAAATAATTAATAACCAAAATCATAAAAAAATATATATCACCCTTCCATCTAAGGGCATATATATGGTCTTGTATCCAATGTCTAGATGGCATAAGTAATTGCTAATTAAATTAATTTATACGCGAATGAAATTGTTAGGAATATATGATTATTAATTAGAAAAAAAGTGTTTGCTTATTGTTTTAGCTTTTTTTGAAATAATTTGTTTACAGTATTAGTTAACTACCCCGGGAAAGTTTACTTTTACCCAGAAAAGTGACACAAAATTAATCTTACTTTTTAAAAAATTGTAACATTATCAAGAGATTTTTTATACCCAGAAGATATTGTTATCCTTTTCTATCAAATATGAAAATTTATATATATATATATATATATATATATATATATATATATATATTAAAACTCTTTGTACAAATTTTAAAATCTTAAATATTATATTTTCAGTATAAAATTTTTATTTTTTATTTTTTGCTTTGCCATTATAAGAATAATTTCTAAACTGTAATACTTATATCATAAATTTTGTGGTATTTCTTAAATTTTAAGAAATTAATTGACATAAAACTGTTTATTCAATATTGAGTTATATATTGAAACAGAATAACTTAGGCATAATAAAAGAAAATATTTCGAGCAGGTGAAATATTTTTAAAGCATTTCTGAATTTATATATACCCAACTGAAAAAAAAATTAGACAAATTAATTTGATCACAAAATACAATGATATTGATTTTATTTTGGGAGGATGTAATGTTTATAGTGAACCAAATTAAATGAGATATGAAAACTATATGCAAAGATCTGAAGCTTTTCCCAACATTGATTGGTCATCTTTAAAATGTTGCGATTCTAGACGAACTTTACTTATAATGTTTCAAGTTTGAATCTATCCTATAAATGCTACCTATTAGAAAAGGTTAGACCCATCGACTACGTTTAGATAAAGATTTTTAGTTCCATATTAAATCATTATATGGGAGTTACAATAATACATTTGAATCGTATAAAGTTTGTAGTAAATTATTTCATTATATTATAAGCTAGTTTGATACTTATAAATTAATTTTAATATTATTTAATCATCTAGTTTATAATAAACTTTCAATTTTTCAGTTTCTAACTTGTGTCTTATAAGTTTTAGCTACTATTTTAGTTAGCTTTGTCATGCGCATCATATAATTATACATAAGATTAAGGTTTATCTCTCAGTATTATATTAAAAAAATCACATAACTTGTTTATTATAATTTGTCACTTTATATTAATGATCAATATTTTTTTTAATTTGACATTAATGTCTGATTAGGTCTTGTGTAAGTGAAAAGCCTATTTATTTATTTTTAAATAACATATATATAATCATTAATATGAGGTGTTTAAAATAGAATTTTGGTGCATTAGAGAGGAAATCTTTACAGATTTTTTTCTTTCAAATATACTATATTTTATCCTTTTTATAAGAATTTTTTGACGTTTGGGCCTTTACTTTTATTATTCCCTTAAATTATCTATTATATTTTTTTACAAAATGTCCTTATAGACATGCAATGTTAATTAAGTTAAAATAAATAAATAAATATTTTTAATAGTTTTAAGTATGTATAAAAAGTATTGTTAACAATTTTAATATTTCTTTATCTGAAGAAATTAAACATGAGTCAAATAGTTTATAATAACCCACACATTCTCCTCAACTAAATAAATTCTCCTCAACATGAGTTTTAAAATTAATATTACTAACTAGATTAATTATTTTTTAAAGCGATTAAAAGGATCTTAAGATCTACAGTTACTACTTATATATATATATATATTATGTGGAAGCAATAATTAAATAAAATTATTATAAATGAAAAAAAATTATCTATTTAATGAAACAGCTTACTTGATACTTAAATAAAAAAATAATTGATTAAACTAAAATAATTCTGCATTAGATGATATCGCAATCAATATTAGAGGTACTGTTAATTAAAACGGTTCACATATTTTGTTTTAGGGTTCTAAGTATTGGACTGGAGTACCTAACCAAAGGCTTAATATGGTTGGGTATAAGAAGACAATTCTAAAGTTATAATTAATTTTAACATCACCTGAATGTGTCATATGTAATGAAGGATTAATACTATAGGTCATTAATGTCAAAATATATGATTAAAATACCAACATCATTGATGATCAGTTAATGAGAAATTAGCCTACCACCAAATAATTTCGTGTTCTTGAAGCCAACTAATCTTTGAAAAAGGAAGCTGATGCTGTATTTCCAAAAGTGGAAGGATTTCCCTATCAAAGAACAGTATCCAGCATATGGAAATTGAAAATTGAAAAACCATACAAAAACTCATTTAATATCTAGCATTGACGCACCTTGAGGTCCTTCAATGTTGATGTCATTTTGTTTAATAAAAGAAAACCGCTCTGCTTAACAAATTCAATGCAAGATACTGCCTAAATAGCAGATCAAAGGGAAAAATTGAACAAAATGATTCGAATACTGGTAAGGTTGATCTCTAGAAATTAATAAAGCAATCTTCATTGGTCATCGAAATTAAAGAAGCTTGACATCAAAGCATGAACTAATTGGAGACATCTGCTTTGAAATATATAGCTAGATTCAAACCTAATTAATGAAGCAATAATGGATGCATTTAAGGTTAGAGGGATGATGGCGTCTGCAAATAATTCCAGGTTTTGAAACAGCTGACAAATCTTTCTGTTTCTGGAGCAGGAAAATAGTTACGTTACTATGAATTCAATTCTCAATTATTTCTCGTATATAATGTTGGGTCACGAAGCATGAAGGAAGTGGTAAGAGGAAAACCATGTTACATCAGTTAGCCTGAGGTTGATGCATGATATATGATCAGAGGGTGGGGAACACAGCAGTGTGTGATGATTTCTTCTTCTGTTATTATTTTCTTTCTTAATAAATTTTCAGAGTTCTCAAGTACAACACACACAAACTCACACACCTGCGCATGACTTTCACTGTGTCTATATATTATAATTCTATGTTGTTCTATGCGCATGCACAAAGCAATCATTTTGTGATGGCTACGGTTTCCTTCCTCATCCATCTCTCTTAATTGGCTTTGCTCACAAAAACAAATCTATCGCAGGTTTGGCTCCTTGCCTTTTGCTTTTCTCTATCAGCTACTCATGTACTCTGTCTTAACAAATCTATTTAGTAATCTACCTAGGATCACAACCAAAAACTAATCACCATCATTATATTATTGCTAATATTGTCATCAAGAAAAAATATTCATATACATGCATTTTTACACTTTTAAATTGTTCCCATGATTTTTATCACCCAACCTAAAAATGTTAAATTTTCATTAACTTTGCATAATAATGATGTTCTCAGACTTATTAATTGAGGTTTTATAATTAATTAGTTGAGAAAGTGGGAAACAAAAAGAGGATAAATAATAATAATAATGGCTAGTTAAATAAATTTTCCTTGTTTAAAGAAAAAATTTCTCAATATTAATTATAAGGTGTAGAGACGATGGAAAAATGAGTAACCAAAGGAGTTAGCACTTAGCAAACACAATGTAACATACGTAAACCCTAATTTCTTTTGCACACGTCAAGTATGGCTCCATACTATTTAATTAATTATCAAAAGATATTTTTGTTCAATGATTTGGTCTGAGAGATTAATACAACTCAATGGATCTTTCTTTTCCAACTATAGTATACTCCATTTCCTCTATTTTCTTTTTCACTCCCGCAAGAGAACCTCTAAACTAATTACAATTATTATTTCTTGTAGGTTCTTTGTTTGAACTAATTTTCTTTCCCACTTGTTTTGGTTGTTAGGAAATTATTGCGCTATCGATTACATTTATGTACCATCCATGTGAATGTACGTGCAGTGTTTGTATCTCGGGATGAAATTTATTGACATACAAGACCATTCATTAATAACCATACTGACAAGTAAAGTAAAAAAAAATCTTATGTAATCTGGCAATCAATAAAAATCAATTTAAAACTCATGTGTTGTAAGATTAATTATTTTAAGACTCAACAAAACAAAGTTTCAATATATCACTATCATGTTTTGAGAGTAAAAGGGTGTAGTAATGCCAATTTAATTAGCATTTAGGGTCTTACACATACTTTTCGAAAGTTTGTATTGAAACCTGAAAAGTAATGATCAAGTGGACCTACCACACACGTTAAAACAATTTGGTTGGTTCCATTCACGCACAATGAGACATTTAGTCACATTAGGGTTTTAGGAGAAAGATGAAGATTGAAAGTTGTATGTGGTAGTGAAACTGAAAGTTGTAATATATATATGTGAAGATAAGATGAGCAGTGGAAACTAAAGGTGTTGGCGTTGAAATTTTGGTTACTATGGAAGGAAAATAATTTATTTTGAGAAGAGTGAGGAAGTAATAAAAGGGGTTTCTGAAAATGTGAAATTGAAGGAAGGGAACTTAGTTGAATTCCAGAAGAGAAGAGAAGCAGTGAGAAAGGAGGGAGGGATTTAATGTAAGAGCATAAAAAGGGTGGGGAAATGCCCTTACAGAAGGATAGTCACTTTTGAGAATAGTTATGCATATATGGAAGAACATAGATGTTTACGAGGAGGATTGGGTCAGATCTGACACCACCCCATGCATTCACTTTCCCACCACCATACCAAAGAGAGTTAAAGGGTGTCATCGAATTCAACTCTTCCTCTTCAAAATGGCCTCCTCAGAGTCCGGACTATAGTGACTTGCTTAGAGTGAGGAATTTCACATTTCCTCTTTTGGCTAAAGGAGTGAAAAGTGGTGCCACCCTTGTTGGGTTCAAGAATGGCCTTTCGAAAGCTCTTCTTTGGAGTTCTATCCTAACCAATTTTCTGTGCCTTCTCCTTATATTTTCACATCACATTCCTCTTCTGGTTTAGTTGGAATGCAATTTTTCAAGGACGAAAAACACACACAACACAACCATGCTTTGCGCACGGAACTTCTTATTCATTCATTGATTAACAAGCCATTACTGAAAGTGATTTGTCCTTCCTTGTCAACATTCATCTTTCATTTCTTCATACATCATGCTGTGTCCATTATTCAGATAACAATCAATCATACTAAACCATGTCCATGCAATAAAGTCCTCTTATCATCATCCACTAAGAACAATGCTAAACTCTGAGAACATATTCTCTCTTCAACATTATCCACAAATCTAAATAATTACATCATATTTCAGTCATCAACATTATTATAAGTACATAACACGGCATGCTAAGTAATCCTACAATTGTTAACTAAATTATAATCACCATAATTTATATACTATGCTTATAAACAAAATTATATAACTTATTAGATTTATTCATTCTATATTTTCACATTCCTAAAATAATGTTTTTCTCGTATTATATCCAGAGAGGATGAATCAAATTATACCAATATAACATTTAACACTCTCAAATATCAAAATAAATTCTTATCAATCTAACCATTAAATTATAATTTTATATTATTAAAATTATTTATGTCAAACTATGTTAAAAAATTTAACAATATATATATATATATATATATATATATGGTGTTCATGAGAAAAAAATATTAGTTTAATCATTATTATGTTTATTCTAAAAAAAGTACATTTTAATAAATAATTAAATAGTAACATAACGATCTATTTAATTTGGAGGGGAAAAATACAAGAGACAGGAAAAAAAGTCGAAATAAGAGAAATATAATAGAAATAAAATTAAATATTTAGTTATTTAATTCTTTTTTCATATTCTTCCTCTATTGAACAAATAAAATTAATATTTGGTTCCCTTGTTTTCATATTCTTCCTCAGTCAAACCAATAAAGTTAACTTTTTTTGTCCTCCCTATCTACCAATCAAATCATAATACTTAATCACGAAGTTGTCTTGTATAAAAAACACCTTTACTTCCTATATAAAAGTAACACTGCATTTTCATATCTTTTGGGTTAATTCTAACTAGTTAACTACGACATATTATTTTATTATCGCATGGAAATCTAAGATAACATATGAATAATGAGATCTGCTTGAACATCAGAATGAAGGCTTTACATTGAATAAAGAATTTTCTAACTTTTAAGTTATTTGAATAAATTGAATTTAAATACACATTTTCGATTGTTTTATTTTTCATATATTTTGCTTGAATAATGTAATTCAAATTTAGTGATTTTTTATTTTATTGTTTGGATAAAATATTTTAATTATTACTAAATATAAAAATGATTAATAATTTAAAAAATATTAATATTGATGATATTTTTAATCAATCTTAGTTGATATTATTTTTTGTGTCAAAGTTCGTTAAAAAAAATTCAATTGATACATGAAAAAGGTTTTGTCATATGATGTCAATCAAAATTGTTACCAACTATAATAATTTTGGTTTATGTAAATCAAAGTTATTCTTACTATGTTAATGTTTGAATTTTTTTTTTATGAATATCTTAGTTGAAGATTTTTTTCTAGTTCACATTGGTAAAAAATATCATAATTAACGTGGGATGAAAGTTTTCTCATTTAACATTAGAAAAAAAAATCTTAATTAACTATAGACAAAGATTAATATATATGTTGACGATAAAAAAAAAATAATCACTCCGAACATCAAGAAAGAAACTACAAAAAAATAGTCTCTCCTACGTCAATAGAGAAAACTTTAATTACTATCGAACAAAAAATAATATTGATATAAAAAATAATAATTTAAATTACAAAATAACTTCTATCAACATCAATCAAATAGTCTTAGTTGATATCAATAAAATATAATTATTCTAACAATATATGATTTTAGTCAAATTGATGATATTCTAATCAAGAACACGTCAAAGAGAAAATATGAAACAAAACATGAATTGAAAAATATAATTTTTTAAAATTTTTATTAATAAAGTTTAAAATTCTCAACTTACAAGTACTCAAAGTACTCTAATCAAACTACATACCTAAATATTTTAAATTCTCTTTAAAAATAAATTATCCTCTCAAAATTCTCCGTCTAAATACACAATTTTATTTTATTAATACTTGTATGAAATGAACACTACATTTCTTTATACTTGCATAATGACAATTCTTACAACTAAACGGATATTATCAGAAATTCATTGATAAAAGACATTAACAATGTTACTAATTGAAAAAATTATTACCAACAACAAGCCACTAAATTGTCCCAAAAAAAAAAAAAAAAAAAAAAAAAAAAGCAAGACACTAATTGTTGTTGCGGAAAGTCTTCTGCATCTATCAAACTTCATTTTATTGCTCTCATGGGTTACATGTGAATTTCATTTTTTTTTATGAGCGAGTCCCATTTTTATTTGCTTAAAATGACTACATAAATTTTATTGCAAAAATAACGTTGAAAATAGTGTATCAAGATGTTGCTAACGATTTTAGCAAATTAAAAATATGTTATGTTAGATCATTGAATATATTTGTATATTAAAATTTAAGAAAAAGTTCGAAATAGTATTTTTATTGAATAAAAATAAAAGTGTAGATTTGATTTATTGATAAAGTTTAAAAGATACATATAAAAAATGAGAAAGAAAACTGATGTTGTATAAACATATTAAAAACATATATTAAAGGTAACAAATTTTATATATTTGTGAGGAGAGAGAGAGGAGACATGATATGATTAATCAATTAGCATCTTTTGAAACTAGATTGATCTGATAAAGTTAAAGTAAGAAACTCTCATTATTATGCTACTTTCACATGATAAGACGATTCAATATCTTTTGAAAACATAGATGATTATTATTATACTATTTTCACATGATAAGACGATTCAGTATCTTTTGAAAACATAGATGATTTTGCTTGAGTATAAAGATTCTCTATTATTCATTTATGGTAAATTAAAATACATACTATTCAAAAGTATTTATCGAAAAATCAATAATTTTTAATTATACGATAGTTTATTATAATTATAAAATAGTAATATAACTACATTTAATCTCTTTAATTCAAATGTTGTTTTCCTACGGTGAAAGATTAAGAAAAAAAAAAAACACAAATGCTAATTGCTAGGTTTATTTAACTGAAGAGAGAAGTTAATTTGTTATTTTTATATGAAATAATTGTTAAGAATCAATGATTCAGTGATTCGAAGAATTCGTATAAAGTATGTATTAATAAAAGCTAACTTCACATTTCCAATAATTAATTTTATATGTATATCTATTTATTTCACAAGTATTTATAATACCATAAAGTATTCATATGTCTTACAACACAACATTCTTCATAAAATGCATTGCATATTTTATATAACAACTATATAAATATAAATCCCTCGTTTGTATATAATTTAACAAAAAGATTTATTCTTTGTCTCACTCTCACATGAGTAAATTTTTTTTTTCTTATCATCGCTGAAATAAGAAAAACTCCATACAACTCAAGTGAGAAAAATATTGTTCAAACAATAACAACTCACATGCAAACAAAGATAATAAGAAAAACCTAAATACTCAAAGGAAAGAAAGATTATTTTAAGACAAAATATAATAGGTTATAAACTCTCCTTCTTCATATTCAGTGGCTTTTAACATAAAAAAAAATGAAAAATTCTCTCAAAATTAAAAAAAAAAAGTTAAAGAAAATATAATCTTTTTAAAATATACTTTCATTTATAAAATAAAAATACAAAATAGTTAAAATTCTAATTTATTTACTAAACACAACATATAATTTTAACCTCTATTCTTCTTAAAACAATCCCCCCAAAGTTTTACAATATTTACAAATGTATATCTAGTTACCCTCAACAACTTTTCTTTTCAAATTAACCTTTTATTCTTTTTATTTGTTATATTTTCTTAAAATTGAACAAATTGTTTAATTAAAAATAAATGAAAAGATAATTCAAAGGAATATAAGTCATAGAATGCGCAGAAGAATCTACTTAATTTTTTCATAAAGTCTATAAAGGACCAATTTTAACCCGAAATGGGCAATCAATAATGGGTATTCGAAAATGAAACCAGATAAATTATGGTCTGTTCGGCATTATTTCAACTTAGCCACAATTTATAGGAACTTAGGAATAGAAAAAATGATGATCACGATAGATGGATAGATACCCAACATATATAATATTTTTAATGAACACGTGATTTTAAAGTGTTTCTTGTTGTTGAAATAATAAATCAAAACATAAAACGTTTTCAGTCAACAAGGGGGACATATGGTTCTCCTTAAATTGGCCACTAAATGAAACTTTCAATAAAAAGAGCCATAGGATCTTCATTCCAATAAAACGCAATTTGCCAGCGACTAATAGATTTGGAAATTAATAAAAATCTTGGCATATTTATGGAAAAAGAAAACTCTTAATTATATGTACTGTTTACAATATCATAAAACTGACGAAAAGCAAGCAACACAATAAACTTAAAAGTTTCATAATTATAATTGAAAATCAATAATAATAATAATAATAATAATAATAATAATAATAATAATAATAATAGAGAAAAAGGAAAAAAAAGGTTAAAGATTTTTTTTTGTTTGACATGGCAAAAGTAGTGTCTCAAATTTCTAAATTGAGATTTTTTTTAAAAATAAAATCTTAGAAATGGCCTGATTAAAAAAACAAGTTTTATTTATTTTGTAGTAAAACGAAAACTTCCATCATAAGTAGAACTACGTATTCTTTCAAATTATATAGAACAATTATTGCCTATAATATACCTTTTTCAAAATATTTGAGTAGGGAGAAGAAAGCAAAATAAATACAATTGTTTAATGGGCCTATATACTTTTTACTTGTTTATTGTGAGAAATGTAACTAATACAAATATTAGAAGACTAAAATTAATTAATTAATTCATACTAACATACAATAAAAGTATACGTATAACTCAAACGGAGGCCTCTCTCTCTGTTCTTTTACCTGCACTCATGGTTGTGCAAGTGATCCTGTGTACAAAATTAATGGTTTTACCTTTCATGTGTATAAATTTAATGGTTGCGTCATTGGAATTGTAAATGGTTTCACCATTGGAAATGATTGTTGATGAGTCTGTAACTGGTTCAAAACTTTCCTCAGGATTTCCCAGGATAGCAGTTTTCGAATATAAATATAAAATAATCATGCACATTAATTAAGATTATTAATTAATAACATGTTACAGCATTAATTTATTTTCAAAATTAAATAAATTTTTAAAATATAATTTCGTAAAGCTTAATATTAAAAATAAAAAATAAGACACTAAAAATACATTCCTAACAAAAATAAATAAATAAATAAATAAAATTAATTAATATTTGTTTATATTTAAAACTTAATCCCCCCTTAAATCAAACACCCCTTCAACTTTGCTTATAAATAATTTGTGTTGCCCCTTCTTTAAGATGTGCACTTAGAATCGTTAATTACACTATTACCTTAGCGCTTGGTCTCTCAGCCCTAGACAAATTTTCTTTCCCATTTCGCAAACACTTGGTGATCCATCTCAAAATGCAACAGATTCCAATTCTGAAAACAATTAGTATAGGGTAACATAGGATTCGAGAGACTACAAACTTGAGTTGCTTTACCATGGTGAAATTAAGTTTCAGTACAATACAAACTCAAAATATCTCTTCCCTTGTATGCATCAAACAAGGAAATGAAAATAATACTAGTAAAGATAGATCCCATGTTGCAGCTATGGGTTATAAACTAATATCCAATAACACTGGGCACCCAAAGTTTTACCCTAAAAATACAAGAAAACAAGAAGTCACTTTGTTTAAATGTACATGAGTTGCTAAGGTTCTGCAATCACTATCATCTGATCTGAATGGAAACATAATTTGCAAGGAACAAATAATATAGCAAAATGCAAGATAAAGGATTGCATAGCCAAATTTCTATACTTGCACTATGCCTTCTGAACCTTTTCCACATATGCCTGCAGCCAAATGAAGAATAATTATAATAAACGATTCTCAAATTCAAATAGAAATTCAGAAGCTGACAGAGATTATGGATTCATAAGTTATAACATAAAACATTTTCTGGAGTTGCATGCATATTCATTCACATTCATCTACAAAATCCTAGTTAAATGGGAGGCAAGATATGGAGTTCTTCGTTCATATGATGAAAATCTTGAGAGAATAACCACTGACCTGTACAAGTTTGTCAAGCTTTGGTTTTGAAGATGATAAATAACGGTCAATTTGCTCTTTTGTCTGAGGAATATGTTGCGGCTGCACTGTACCAGTAACTTTGTCAGTTACTTTCTTCACAATTGCTTTATAATCTTCCTTTTTGATTTTTCCACATTTCCATGTTGGATTCAAAAGCCCCTTGACGAACTCAACCAATGCAATTTTAAAGGCGTGAATTCCTTTCATCTTTATTGTCTTGGCCTCCTCAGGTTCTTTGTTTAGGTCCAAGTTTTCCAAATGGCCTTCCTGTTCTGTAATTTTACTTTCACATGGCTCTCCTTCAGCTACCACTTTGTTATCCTCAACGTTTTCACCTTTCTGCAACTCAATTGAATGTTCACTCTTGACAAGTTGTCCTTCTGAAAAGGCAGACTTTATAAACTCATCAAAATGTGGTACTGACACTGAATCTTCTGGGATATTTTTACTTGGAGAAATGGTAGGGACCACCTTTTTTGCATTCACATTCGTTGGCTCCCTCATATCACGTCTTGGATCTCGCAGCTTTGGGAATCTAACAGCAGGACCTGGCTTGGTGAATGTCATGGAAACAGGCTTACCAGACCCTTCAGTTTTGCTTTGCAAGGGAGTGTCCTTTGCATCTGAAGAAACAAAAGCAGCAGAAAGTTGTGGGAGCCGCTGTCTGGCTCCAAGCATATACATCAAAGATGACAGACCAGCAAGTCGAGCTAGTTGCCCTTCGGTTAGCATGTCTTGAGTTGGAGGATTACTTGAACCAACTTGTAATAGGTTTGCATCCATAGTATTTTCCTCAGCTGTGTATTTTTTCTCAGCAAACACTTCCTGCTTCTGCACACCTTCAATAGTTCTTTCTCTTGTAGGAACAATTGAAGGTGCTACTTCACTTTGTCCAACTTCCTGACAGCTTGAAGAAGGCGACACATTTACATTCTGATGAGATACTTGTTCTGGCATAACTGTAGAAAAAAATAGGATTATGTATGAATCAACAAATTTTTCACATTAACAAATTAGATAGTTTTTTCTATAGATAATAAGTGGAACATCAAACACGTGATTACCTGGAGCAACTTGTTGCTTACTATGCTCATGCTCTTCTTTAATATGGATGGGAGATTTCGCACCATCTTTGCAATTAGGAGACATTTTTTCATTACCAGGCGAAATGTCTGCCCCCACTGACGGAGAAGTGTGAATGTTGGAACTGTCATTTTTGGCATCTTTCACATCACTTGAAAATGGTGATTCACTTTGCACTATGTTCCTGTCTAAGCTATGGCCCTCTTCATCACCAATGGGCAAAGTATTAAGTCCAGGTTCTGGGCCAACCATAATTCCTTTCTTGTTATCTGCATCAGCCATACTACCATCTAAAGCCCCTCTATCATCCATTAGCTTTCCATGGAGACTAACTTCTTGACTTAGTTTTGGCCTATCCAAAGCCTCATCTCCACCACTGCTCCTTAACAAATCATCCTTGAAGCCTCTATTTGGGCTCCCGCATGCTTGTCTATCATGAGAAAATCTACACTCTTTACCATATCGACAATTCCCACGCGCATAATATTTGCAAGGAATATCACTTCTCTGGATTCTACCATGTCGACCACCGTGCGTGAAAGAGCTCCCTATGCACCTTCTATCAATTTCCATTTCCCCAGTTGATTCATCCATAGAAGCTTTATTGAACATGTTAGAATTTTCATGATGCATATACTTGCATGATGCACCCATTCTGCACCATCCTTTTGCAAAATTCAAACAAGTTTCTTTAGATCTTCCACTTGGACGACAATAATCCCAACTCTGAAGGGGAGCAGAACGAAAGAGAGATCCATCTTGACTGCGTGAACTTACCCTGCTATAATCAAATTTTTTATTGTCACTGTGAAGGAAGCGACATTGACTTCCTCTTCTGCAATACCCAGCAGCAAAATGTCTACATTCTGGTGGTAATCCTCTAGCCCTCATTCCATAGCTATCATTGGTTCTTGAATCCCTCCCAAAACTAGGACGAGGGCTCCTGCTCCGGCTTCGGCTCCTACTTCTGCTCCAAGGAAAGTCAGACAAATAAGAAAACCAGTTTTATCCAGAAAGCATGCATGCCATGTCAACCACATAAAATTTCTTGAGAAGGGAGTAGTTTTAACTTTATAACTATCTTGTTGTTAATGATATATAATATAAAGCAGTCTAAAAGTATTTGGAAATTTAAAAAGTTGAGGATAAACCAAGAGACATTGGACAAACGCAATCTGAAACGACAGGATGGAACATGACATTGATACATCTGAATAAGAAAACTTTCAAAATTGTTTTTGACACATAAGTTTATCTAAAGGACCTAAGAACTTTGGCTTCAAAACGTAATCTAAGTTTTTAATATAATTTGTTTGACTGTTGCATGAATAGAAATATAAGAAAACCATTCCAACATCACATAATTATTATGTGATCAACTACTAAAGAGATACACGACTTAATGTTTCAATCGTAACAATTTATTCAAGACCCCCCATCTTACTGATCAGGATCCAATTCACGAAGTTTCTTTTCACACTAATTATCATTCTCAATGGAACCATATAAATAAAATGTTTCAAACGTGTTAAAATATACTACTCAGTACCAGAGGAGACAAAGAATTCTCATGAGCATTAGTATATGATAATATGCTTGTTGTGGTTTCTCTACAGAATAATGTGCTCATAAAAAACATCAGTTAAACTTATGAAGTTTCCATTAATTTTCAGAATATAGGATTTGTGCAGATGTTAAGTGGAGAAACAAACCTGACAGACCTACTGCAACCAGTTCTTGGGGATTGACTGTGCTTATTTTTGAAATCCTCATGAGTAGGAGAAATTTCCATTTTGTTACTTCCATCAGTGTCCTGCTTATCTGAAACTCTGAAATCTTTATTCACCATATCATCTTTATTTGAACCCCTGCCGCCAGAAAAAGATTCCTCGTTCGAAAATCCCATTCTTGGATTTAACTTAGCAGTACCTGTAGATGAGCAGACAAAATTCTTATGGTGTCTCAAATTTATGAAAAAGACCTGTTCTTTCTCATTATATGTTAGCCTTTTTTTGAAAAATAATTTAATAATCTTTCATATCTTGTATTGTTGAGATCAAATGACATGACAAAATTTCAAAGACATTTATCTAAAGTTTTCATAAAAATACTTAAAGACAGACAAACAATTAGGTTGCATATATTAACTACTAAGTTCAGAACTCAAAAAAGAGTAGCTGCAATACCATAAGATGAAAATTCAGGTTCATCTTTTGAATCCCACTTTGAAGAGGTGTTTCTGCCGCTTCCGCTCATCTCACTCCCCTAAGCCTTAAAGCTTCACTTTGACTGATGCAAAATGCTCTGATTTAGATAAAACAATAACATCAACATCAAAAGTAAAATAAAATAAAACAGGAACCTGAAATCTATCCTCATTCTTCTAATATTCTTCACTAAAGGAATATTGCATGCTAGAAATAGGAACAGCGTAAATATCAAATGAATGACAGTGTGTACACTTTTTAATAGTCAGAAATCATTAATGCAAATAGTTCCACCAAAAGTTTCCAGAATTCAACCTAATCAAAATTCACACTTCACATCAACCATAAAGTTAGAAATATAATTGACCATTTTAAAAGGGAAAAATAATCTAGTCAAAGAAAATAATAACATATAACAGGAAGGAGGATTAGGCTTCCTCCTACTAACCAAAACAAGAAGGAAAAAGAAGACCATAAAAAAGCACAAAACTAAAAAATTTCTCTATTGTTTAGCACATATGACAAATAAATCCCCTTAGATGAAGGAACTGTACAGGGAGTTCAAATTGCAGCTCCAACTTCCTAAGATATATAGAGGATGGTATATTTCATTTCTTATGCTTCTCAAACATACTGCTATAAATTTTGCATCTGAAGTTCTGAAGTTTACATGCTAAATTTATTTGAATTTCTTCAATATTTTGTTTTATTGTGAAAGAATATGAAAGATATATAAACTACTACTTCGAGTGCACTTCAGGACAGAAGGTATACTTCGAACTTTTACACCAAACAGTACATTAAATACCATAACAGACAAACTTAAATCTAACATTTAGGTTAGAAAATGCAGGAAAAAACAGAAGCAATATTATGATTAAAGATGATGGTGAAACCATAGAGCAAGAGATATGTCATTGCTAGGTAGGTGGAAAGAATAATATCTTATGGTACTGTATTCCATTGATAGTTACTATTAACTTAAAACTATCTTTATGTTTAAAGCTTATAGTAATGGAGAAACTATCTTATGTAAGTTTATAGTGATGGATGGACGTAAGGTGCCCGATAGGTTGAACAGCAATTACTCGCATACATTTTTAGATGCGAAGAATATCCAAAGAGCATTCAGATTCAAACACAAAATAAAGAAATGCATGTTAAAATACTAGTTCACCAACATGAACAAGAAAAGTTTCTTTTGATTTTTGGTGTATAATAATCATCAAAGTGGAAGTGGAGCCTTTGATTCCTTGGAAGTTTCTTTGCAACCATCAAGTTCATAATGTTGTCGAAGATCACAGTGCTCAGATTTTGAAGAGATCTGTTCCTTCTGGTGAGGAAACAGTAATTCTCACTTGGTCAATACCTCAAAATTCCCTCGCACTTGCATGAAGGCTGATGTTGCCGTCAAAATCTTTGAGGAAAAGTATCTCATGAGACTTAAAAGCATGAAAGAACCATGATAGATTAATTTGATCTAAAGAAGAATCTCCCTTAAAAGCTGTTGATAAAGAGTTGTAGAGATTTAGAATCCAATTCTTGATTTTTCTTTTCCTCTTGATCTTGTTATTTTGAATTATGGGTGGATGATTTTAAAAGAGTTCTCTACACTGGTTCTTGAGTCTTAGACCTGAAGTTCTTGGACTTTTTAAACAATCACATGTTGGAGTTTTGGTTAGGATTATTAGATTGCCTAAAATATATTGTCCAACAAAAGTTATTTTTGCTTTAGATATTGGAATTCAATGTGTTGTGTTCAAATATAAGTTGAAAGTTTTATATTATTAAAAATAGATAAAATGAAAATTATATATGAAAAAAAATTACTTATTATCTCATGTATCTCTGACATAGTAATTACTGTAATTATGTTTAATTAGTTTGATTGTATCAGTGATAATGTGGAGTTATGGATTTACTCTTGACTCTATATATTTGTAGTCTAAATATATTGGATAGTCTTTTTATTAACTTGCATAGGTATGATGATGGACTTACAGTATATTTAGCCTTAAAACAAGGTACACAAAAAAATTGCTCTGTTCTGTTGACTACTATTTTTATTTTTTGTTATATTTTTGTTTCATGTTTTTATGGTTCAAGTTATCTTCCTTTAATAATTATATCTAGAGCAGTGGCTTTTTATTGGTTATGGGCCTGAAATGTTTTTGTGATATTGTAGTGGACAACAAGTTTTTAGGAAAACATGCGGATTAACCTGTCAAAAAAAAAATTGAAACCATTGTTATTGTTATTGAAGAGATATGTGATCTTAGGAAATTAACCACTTCTGAGATGGTTAATACATTCCAAGTTCAAAATCAAAGGTTCTCAATCAGAGTGGATAATGTAGTTGAAGATGCATTTTAAGCTAAATATAAAGAAAATAACCCATTTAGAAAGAAATCAGAAGAAGTTGAACTATACATTTGATCAAAGAAAGGGGAAGAGAAAGATGGACTTGAATTCTAGTGAATCAACTAGAGGATGTAATTCCTCCTTATCCTACATACAAAAGAATAAATAACTTGTCAAAAGATTTTTAAAACAAGTAATTTTAACTTGGTGAAATGTCACTTTCATTGAATAAATAATATATTTACAAATTAAAAAAAATAAGGACTAAATTAAAATAATAATAACAAAAATAATTAATGTTTTGTTTAAGTTGTAAATAGTTCAGTAAGAAATAGTAAATATACAAATCAATAAAATTTAAAAGGATAAAATATATTTTTGTATCTCTCTAAAGCGTTTAAAGTTTAATTTTAGTATCTCTAAAATTTTTGTCTGATTTTTGTTTCTCTATATTTAAAATATATTACTTTTTAACCTTCCATGATATCTCCACCTTTCTTTTTATATTATAATGTACTATCTATACCACTTTTGGGACTATTCAAAACTATAAATATAAAATATATATAATTTTTTAAAGAAATAAAAAGGCAACTTTATAGATTTTAAAGAATAAAAAATAGTTTACACAATTAAAAAGTAAATAAATAAAAAGTAGAAATGCAGAAAAAAATTATTTCATATCAATAAGTTATAATTTTTGACATAATTGTAAAATCCACTGTTAGTATTAGAAACAAACATGAATTTGATTTTAAGTTAGATAGTTATGAGTGAAAAATGATTATGAATTACATCAATTATTTCATAATAAAGATAAAGTAGATTAAATCACTGAGATTTAAAACTGTTACAATAATAATAATTTTTGACATATAGATTTAACAATTACTATTTTCATTCTAAATAAACATGAATTTAATTATCAACTAATTAAATATAAGGTTCTTTTTATATATATAGAACATTTCTAAGATAATGTTTGGTCCAACTCTTTCTAGTCCAACACTATGCTGGGTTAGGTGATATATGGTGAGACATATGTTTTTCACCATTGGACTTATTAATAAAAGATTAAACTAAGTAGTGTTCCATGCAATTGCAATTGTTTGTAACAATTACACTGTAATTCTAAATTTGTGCACATTTTTGTACATGAGAGAGTAATATTAGTCTTTGAATTTATTCCAACATAGTTACAATATACATGTCCACCTTCTTAATTAACAACTTACTTATATAAGATCTTGTGCCTTAATTACACTCTAACAATAAATTTTTAGCATCAAACTCAAATTTAAACTCATCCTGAACAAAAATTCATCTTTCTCAAAAAAAAAAAAAACCATCAAAAAACACATTAGTCCCACTCTTCATGTTACTGACAGGTGAAAATCAGTACAACTCCATCCTTAAACAAAACAAGATTGTCAAAAACTAACACACCCCTCTTCAATAGAGACCAATAAATTGTTCAGTTCCTTCAACTCATCCTCCTCTTCGGAAGAGTGTGACAACAATGGCATTTGCTAAGCTGGAGAGGTAGTACACTTTGAGTTCTGCAACACTGGTGATATAAAGATCGAGACCACAATTTGAAGGCATCAAAAGCATATGCATTGCTCCAGTATAAATACAATGTTAAACACACACGTTGCTGGATGGGTTTTATATGTAGAATTTCTTTGTAAAGGAGAGGACAAAGGAACCCTTGATAGATAAGAATTTACAAATATGGATTCAAAGATACAAGATGAGAAAGTCAGATTTGAACATAAAGGTAGGAGAGAGAAAGAGTAAGAAGAAGAGAGATAAAATTATCTTGGAAGATGTTTCATAATTTGTCTTTGTGTGTTTTTTATGAGTCAAGTCAGAAAAGAAGGGTCATATATAATGTCACTTAACACTCTTAAAAAGAAAAATACAAAATTGAATAACTTGCTGCTCACTCTTTTATAACTTTGAAAAGCTAGTTTTAAGATAAAGTTTATGGAACAGGTAAGGTGGGATTTAGTCTAATTTAGCATCAGACCAAATGTAACATAATTAAGTTGGATGAGTCTACAATTTTCACTGAATAAATCTATCCAAACTAATTTGTATTGAGTAATCAACTTGAATGATTGACCATATATATTTTGGAATATATCATTTTGTATTATAATTCATAATACCATAAATATATCACTTCTAACACCATGAAGTTATCATTTTCATAAATGTAATTATCTATTTAATAAATAATAAATGGTAACAATTAAAATATTATGACTTCAGCACCACAAAATAAAGCAAAGAGCCCTAAAATAATAATGCTCCAAATTGCTTAATTAACTTCTGAAATGGTAAGAATTAAACACAATAATCCCTTGTTGACTAAAAACACATTAGCATAATTTTAATTTCTAAATATATCAATTAATACATAAATAAATCAAGAATGAAATTAAGAGAAAAATTAAAAAGAACAAAAAGAAGGTTTAAGTACCTGAAAGAGAATCAACAAAGTAGATCTCCACAATTTACCAAAGTGAAAGCTAAATTTGAGAAAGAAAATGGAAAATTAGTTCATAGTTTATCGAAATGGAAAATGAAAATAAAAGGGGATAAAGAACTAAAATAGAAAATAAAATAGTCAAATTGGAAGAAAAGTATATCTAGAGAGAGGGTTGTTCACCATCTTACCAATTAGGGATGATCGATGGTTTGAACAATACACTGAACACAAACGACAACGACGAATTTGAGTCTCACACAATTCAACACTTCGAGTGCTCGAGTTCGGCGGAAGAAAATGTATTTACTAATGACTTAGGGTTATAAGATAATGTGAATATATATATATATATATATATATATATATATATATATACATATATATATATATATATATATATATATATATATATATATATATATATATATATATA
>Ga0209489_103584_pt1 | contig 30014 bp, 8 predicted proteins | sample SiratrowhiteBW_FD_187527 | JGI IMG/M metagenome (GOLD analysis project Ga0209489, IMG submission 187527) | Root nodule microbial communities of legume samples collected from California, USA - Siratro white BW (SPAdes) (version 2) | ecosystem: Host-associated > Plants > Roots > Nodule | place: USA...
ATATATATATATATATATATATATATATATATATATATATATATATATTCTAAAGAAAAGTAAGCAGTTATTTGATAATTTATTTATATTATTTAAAATATATGAGAAATAAAAATATTTAATAATTTCCTTATAATTAAAGAATTAAACTACATCCATAATAAAAATTGCAACACAGAGTTTCTCATTATAAATTATCGCTCTCACTCAATTAAATTTGAAATAACTTTAACTTGTAAAATAAATTATTTTGATTGATGTTACAGTCTTCCAATTTTATGTATTTATTGGTAAAAATTCAACCTAAATTAATAATGTAAACCTGTTGTTATATAATATAATAACATAACCCACAACTGGTCAATAGTATCAACACAAAAAACTTTATACGTGCCACTAAAACTAAACAATCTAAAAACCTTTATCAAATTTCACTAAACTAATTAATGAGATAGATGGATATGGACTTAATCTTTATTTTATAAATAAATAAAAACCAGAAGTACACTCTGTGAATAGATTAATAGATAGACACTTTTATATCTAAGTATGAAAGGGAATACTTCAACTCTACAAACAATATATCAATTAGGATGTGAGTTCTTATGTTTTCTTTCTTTCGTCTTTACATTTTTTTCACAAATAAAATCGAAAAATATCATTGTCTCAGCACTTTCTATGTTTATTGAATGGAGATATTTTTTGGTATTGTTTCAAAGTTTAGGGTGTCTCTTTGAAGGGTATGCTTGTTTTTACAAATTTCTAGTTTAACAAGTTGAAAGTATGAAATAGATCTGTAAAGTACGTATATAATAATTAATCATGTTTTGAATATAATTAATTATGTTTATAAATAATAGTAAAGTAATTGTAATATAGTTATTAATGTTAAGAAATAATCATAGTTGATATTTTTTAATAATTATATTATTCATATTTTATTAATATGTATTTTATATTATAATGAAATAATTACTTAAAATAAAACAAAATAAATTAATTTGATATTTTATTAATATACATTTCTTTATTATGCAAAATAACTAAAAAATGATTTTTAAAAAAAATATTAAATACAATTATTTAATTTAATATTTCAATTTTAAATTTAAATTTATTTTATACTTTAAAAATTATCTCTATGTCAAATTACTTTTATAAACTCAGTTTCAAAATTATTTTTAAATATATATAGAAAAATATTGCTATTACATTAATTAAATCAATTAGAATTTTTTTTTATTAATTTCCTTTTTACTTCCGTTTCTTTTCCAACTCTAACAATTGAATGTTTCACTTTTTTTTTCTTTTCTTCTGTTTGCTCTCCTTTTAGTTTAGGCAAGCATAAGTATATTTTTATTTTCCATAGTTTGTGAATGAAATATTCATTTTTTTTATTGATAATATTATTTGATTTTAAGATGATAGAAATTCCCCAGGAGAAAAACCAGGTTTCCTCCTTGACTTTAAATATATTCTGTTTTAACTTTCCGTTCCTGTTAAAAATTGGAATAAAAATGAGAAAAAGAGATTATTTTTCGGTCGGTCCACTTCGCATTAATAACCCATTGAAATGGATGTACAAACATTTATGATTTAAGAAGGACAATGTTATGTGACAAAGATTATATATATATATAAATAATTAGTATAAATAGATGATATGGGATTAGTATAAACAAAAAAACGATGCCAATCATTTTTAAGTACATAAAAGAATTATATCGATGATTATGGATCTTTTAACTTGCACTTTTTTTATGCAGTAATGCACAAGTATCCATTATTTCATTTGAAAGTATACTGTGAACAGTAGTGTCCAGTAACTTTTTCATTAGACAATTCAGAATCCAGAAGAAAGTAAAATTGAGAAAAGAAAGTAAATATATAATAATAAACTCAATGTAAAGAACTTTTGTAACAAATGCAGAACTTTTGGTTTCTGCGACAACGAAGAAAAGGGCAAGTTTGAGAACACTCTCTTCAATTTCAGATGACATGTTCCATTCCAGTGTTGAATCACTCATCTGACAATCCTCCATAAAACAAAGTGCTAAATAGTTCCATCACAGGTTTCTTCAGAACAACCCCAACTTCAACACCACCTTTGTCATCTCTGTTCTCTGCCAATCCAATTGTTATGGCTCTATCCACCGATGCTATCTCCACCTTCGAAGGCTTTCCCCAGCCAAAATCATTCCCATAAACCCCAAAACGGTTAGACCCTGCAATTCCCATAAGTTCAACTCCCTCTTTTGCCATAGCTACATATCTAGGAAGCGCACTATCTGCCCCATGAAAAACGCCCTCATCTATCATCTGTTTTGTTTTACTATAAATACTTTTGGCAATAATAACAAACCCTTCTTCCTCTATATATTGCGATGGTTTAGCATCCACAACATGCCCCCATACACAATTCCCAAAATAGTTTTCAGGAATTGGAGGCTCCATCCTTGCCCTGCAATCCACAGTGAACGCAAAACAAAACTTATTTTTCTCCTTTTCAACTCCGTGCCAGCCCTTGGCAATGCAAACCACAGCATGAGCGCACGTTAGAACAAAAGTCGACAGTTTGGTTGGTTTTGAAGAAACCCTTGAGTTTGAGTTTGATTCTGCTTCAACTATGTCAACACTGTCCCACTTGGACAACACCCTATTCCTTAATTTATCCAAATCTGCTCCCGTGAGCACGAATGTCCCTCGAACCTGATCTTCCAATCTTGGAGGGAAAGGTAGAAGCTTTAAGCATCTTGGGTCGCTGTTTTCACCTGGGAACATTAAGGATGAGACATCACTCATATCCTTTGGTAAGTTGAACCCTAACTCACTCGCGCTTTTGATGACTGTTCTGTCAAAGAAAGGCTCCAACTCTGGAGCCAAAGATGGTGTTGACTCAGAGTCATCAACAATGGTTTTGCACAGAGAAGCCCAAGCTTTGATGAAAAGAGTTGAAGATTTTCCGTCAAGGACGGTGTGGTGGGTGCTGATTCCTATGGCGAACCCTCTGTCAGGGAACAAAGTGATTTGGAGAGCCATAACAGAGGCACTAGAATCCGAAGATTCCAAGTGGGGCACCAAACAACGTAACTCTGATGCTTCTTTGGGTGCGTTGTCCGAGGCGTGGTCGAAATCGGCGTCGGATTCTGCAAGCACCATTGAAACGGCGTCGCCTGGGGTGTACTGAATGAGGGGATCGGATGAACTGTTGGGCCATACGACGTTGCCGGCGAGAGGGGAAAAGTGTTGGAGGGTGTGAGAGAGTGAAGCTTTGAGCTTTGCAACAACTTGAGTGAAGAAAATGGATGGGTTTGAATGGGTAACAGGGAGGGGATAGAAGAAGATGCGTTCCACAGGGTGAAACCTGATCCAGAACCGGTCGAACCATGTGAGAGGGAGGGATATTTGGGGTGCAGAGGGAGGAGCAACAGTGCAGTGTTGGAGGATTTTGATGTTGTGGGAAGCCATGGGGAGAAGGTAGAGAATGTGAGTTTCTCTGAAGCTTGGAAAAAACAAGGGTGAAGCTTTGGTTTTATGGTGAACATGGGTATCATAAGGCAATAAATTTTGGAAGCTGGGTTGATCTGTAGATATGAGTTGATAAGGGAAACTGTAATGACATTCGTTCTGAGGATGTTTAGTCGCAGTAACTGGTCTGTGATTCTCAGCGCCAATTCTTTCGTGACAGTTGGTGGTTTGGTTTAGTTTTTCTTTTGGTAAAAAATTTAGATAATTAAATTTTAATTTAATATAATATTGATGTTTGATTTAGATCATTTTGTGTTTTCTGTTTTTGTAAAGCTTTGATTAATGTTTACTATAAAATGTTATTATTAGTTTTTATAATATTAATTTTGGTCTCTTATTCATAAATAAATTACACAACATCATATTATTTCTAAAAAAGTATTATGTTCCAGATAGAAACTGTAATAATATAAATTCATTTATTGTTTTGATACATATATTTTCAATACACATATATAATATATTCAAATACTAGAAACCTCTCATAGTCATATTTATGTATATTAACTAGTCGTTAATCAACTTAAAATATATAATATTATATATTAATAGAATTAGTGATTTGATTCCGTTACATATGTTAAACCAGAAGTTTAATTAAATAGATCGAATAGGAAAAAGTTAAATTAAAAAAAAAATCACTTTGAAACTGTATTTGACTTTTTACACTTTTTTTTTATGATATTTTGGATTAATTTGATCTTAAATGTGCCTAATTTTTTCTATAACACAAATGGGTATCTCAAAATATGGTATTTTTTTTAATATTTTGTCTTTTTATTCTTTTCATTTTCTTTTATTATATTAAGTATTTGCATAATTTTTCCTCCATCTTTTTTTTATTTTCTACCGTTTAAATCTAGGATAACATTTATATTTTTCTAAAATATGAATAAAAGGCAGAACGATTGATGAATACAATAAGTGACATAGAAAAAATGGTATAAATAATGTCTTATATTTAATTCTTCACGAATATACAGTGACGTGAGGGATGATCAAAATTTTGTTGCTTTGATACCTCCGTCTGAGACGTTAAGCAGAAAATTTTGACAACTGATAAATAATATTTGTTAAATAAAATTAATAATAATAATATATGTTAATTTACAAAAGTTTTTTTTTCTTTTTCTATTTCCTAATAACATTAGCCCTTTTGTTGGATTCTCTGGACACTTTACTGACGCGAGCGAAAGTTGACCTGTCTCTACTTGTGTGCTTTGGCTTTCTTCTAGAAAGTGCACATTTCAAAATTTCTAGTCTTCGTTTTGTGTGGACATTTTAGTCAATTTATTGCAAATTACCAGTTCGAATTGCATGTAATGACTGGTCACCATCATGACCAATTTTGGGGAGTCAAACCTATTCTATTGGTGTTGTTTTAATTGTTGTAAGTGATTAATCTCAACTCATGTTCCATGAATTATTAATTGACATGTGTGTTGTTTTTAATTGGGTTTACACATGTGTAGAGTGAGGGAGTTATCGACATATAACTGCACTAATGTTTGAAAAAAAAATTTAACCTGTAAACATTTATATAATATTTCTTATTATGAATTTTAAATATTTGTAAACAATTATAGATTTGTTGAGTGTATATTTTTAGCCAGTTGCTTTATATTTCCGCATCAAATTTTAATTAATAAATTATATTTAAAAATATGTCATTTGCATTAATTATTTATCACTATCGAGGCTCATTTTCTTGTTTGAAATGAAATTTAGAATTCACTTAGAGTAATTATATAATAAAAATCAATAAATTAAAATAAACATATAAAAATTAACCATTATATATACATAATCTCTACAAATTTTTTTTCTCTCTTTAGAAGAATCCTATCACTTATAAATAATATAACATAAACAAAATTGTCATTAACATATGCAAGATAAAATAACTATATAATGTGATGTCCATGAAGTTAATGCGGTTTTGATTTTTTTTTTTAATTTTTTCTTATGTTTTTAATTTAGAATATCAAAAATATATTTGAAAAAAATAAAATATAAAGAAAATGAATTGGTTTGTACGACAGGTCCATAAAAATATTATTTATAATAAAACATCTTTTTGGTAAAAGAAATAATTTTTCACAAAAAGTAATTAAAAAATTAATATAAATCAATAGGACACGGACAAATAACAAATTAAAATTGAATTGAAGCATATAAAAAAATATTATAAAGTTAATTGAACAACGTCAAGCTACTAAAAATATCAAATTGATTGAATAATATAACGAATTTATCAATAGCATATATGTAAAAGTATAATAAATAATAAGTAATATGAATATTCACATCTAAATAATGTTCATTCACCTTTAAATAAATAATTGATAAAAATAACATAAAATAACTAAATCATTGGATAAAAGAGTTTTTCCTCTTTCATTGACTATGCTTTAAACCAACTTACTTAACTAACATATGTTGCATCTTTTTACTTTAAAAAATTAAGAACCGAACTTAGACTAATAATAAGATAAACTTCTATTAAAGGTATAATTAAGTCTATATTTTAATACTGACATACATTAAGTAGAGTGAGACCTACGTAGTTAAGTACAAGATATCAACTTGCCAAACATGGAATATTCCAAAACGACTAAGAATGAGAATTTTCACATCACAATGAACCCCTTAACCGAAAACTCTACAATTTTCAATCCAGTCTAAGGCCAAAATTGAGGAAGGGTAATAATGGTAGAGTCTGCAGGGTTACTTCAATAACCTCTATTAGGAAAGTTTCCTACTAAATAACACAAAAGAAAAAAAAATCTTTTATAAATTTATCAAATTGACTAGGCAAGATGACAAACAGTCAAAGTCATGGTGCAAGCTAAGAATTTAAATACTTTGAATTGAATTGCATATTTTTATACTGTTTTTAATTCAGAATTAAAGTATATCTGAACAACTTCTTAATTAAATTATATATACCCAACATTAATTTAATTGATGCTCTTTGTTTTAGTATCAATATTATGTTTTTTACTCATTGTTAAATAAATATGTTACGAAATATCATTTTCAAATTCAGTAAAGTATAGGTAAAGAATTTGAATATGGATATATAAATACTAGATTAATAAATATATAGATAATAAAGTTGTTATGCAAGATAAACTATTATTGTTATATTATTATCATTATTAAGTCATTGTAAAATAGAAATATGAATTTGTGTCTAGGGCAACTCTCTGTTTTGCTATATATATATATATATATTTTCTAAAGAGAAGTGAGCGGTTATTTGATAATTTATTTATATTATTAAAAATATAAGAAAAATAAAAGTATTTTTATAATTTCTAATTTCCTTATAATTAAAGAATTAAACTACATCCATAATAAAAATTTCAACTCAAAGTTTCTCATTATAAGTTCTCGCTCTCACTCCATTAAAATTGGAAATAACTTTAACTTGTAAAATAAATTATGTTGATCGATGTTACACTCTTCCTATTTTATGTATTTATTGGTAAATTCAACCTAAATTAATAATGTAAACGTGCTGTTATATAATATAAAAACATAACCCACACTTGGTCAACAGTGTAACATCTCAAAAATAACATGCATAAAATTAAGTATTTTACTAATCATAATTAAGATTTGTCAACATACAGTAATTCTTTAAACTAAAGTATTATAAAATTATATTTTGAGAAATTTTACTAAAACCTAATTACAAAGCATTTCAAATTATTGTTCAAATTTAGCCTATGTCTAATTTCACCACTCATCCCAAGTAATCTTCTATTGATTCATCTGCAATACCATCTGTTTCTGTGTAAAAAAAACACGATCATTGCAAATAGATATCAAAACACAAGCATAATAAAGAAAAGGGCAAGCTAACCAATTTTAAGCAATCTAAAGTCATTCAATCAAATGCAAGGTTTAACACAACATAAACACCTCGGGATCATCCATCTCAGCCAATTTAATACAATATTACAATAATAAGACACTGACACACTACAGACTTGGCTCTACTTCTGGAAGACTCGTACATTGAATAGACCCCGAGATATGTACCTGTCATACATCTTCAACCTGTGAATCCACATAGCCTCCACACAAATGAATCATCAATCATGCATGACAGGGTTAATCCTCCTGAGACTTTTATAACCAGCTATGTTTCAAGATGCAGTCACCTAGTTCAGACCTCATCCACCTTCCATCAGTTTTCTCAAGCAGAGCCCACCGTTTGACTCGTGGTAGAGAACAGAGCAAGTCTACCTTATCAGAATCTCCACTAGAGTAAGTTCATTTTTTGCCCTTTTCCTTTAGAGCTTGTTTTAGATTTTTGTTTTCCTCTGCTTACTAAGCTTGCATGTAGCCTTTGAGCCATCAGATGATGTCTCTATGAGCTCAGTTTCATAGTGTTAGTCTAATAGTTGATCAGAGGTCCTTTGGTGTAGATTCGAGTTCCTTAGAACCTTAGGTTTTTGGGCTGTTAGAGAGAACTTTAACTGCAATTCAAGTAAGAGAAATTGACTTATATGTCGTCAGATTTCAGTTTGATAGTGAGATTAGGGTTAAACAAATTGTCTCTGTGAAAATACATTATGATAGTTCTTGTTGGCATGAAGTTTCAATTTGAACTCTGGTTGTAATTTAAGTTGTTTGCATGTATGATGTGGTTCTATGACGTGGTTCTGTGGAAACTATTGATAAGCATGTTAATCTTTGTCCAATTAGTTCATATGAGGCATGTGTAGTAGCTCTGAGGTAGATGCATGAATTGTCTGATAGGTTGTTGTTTTCTGCATAATTTGCCCAGGTGAGAATAGTTTTGAGGAGCAAATGTGCTTTCTGGACTATTTTCGCCCAGGCGAGAAGGCAACTTCGCCCAGGCGAGAAAGCCCCTTAAGCAAGTGTGCTCTCTTGAGTGTTTTCGCCCAGGCGAGGAGGTATTTTCATCCAAGCGAGAGTAATTTCGCCCAGGCGAGAACGACCTTAGAGCTAGAGTGCTCTCTAGACTGGTTTCATCCAAGCGAGAGCATTTTCGTCCAAGCTAAACCCTAAAAAAAATCTTTTTGGTGGCTTTCGATTTTGATTGTTTGATTCTTTTGTAATACAATGTATGAATTTAATAGAATGAATTAATTGATAATTTAAATTTAATAGTATTGATGGTTTAGTGATTTCTTTCATTTTTGAGATTGAGATTGAAAGGAGAATGAATGCATGAGTTTAGATATATGTTATGATATGATATTTATAGAGTATTAATGAAGTTGGTCAAGCCTAGGCATAGTGTTTTCAAGAAAGAAAACACTCGTGTCTGGGTTGGTTAAGAAGTGCAAGGACCTGGTTAACGATTCTACTAGTAAAACGAAACAAATAGATGATTATTTCTAGATAATAAGAGTCGAAGGAGATCTGAACTGGGTAACTGCAGCTTGAGACATAGTTGGTCAAAAAAGTCTCAAGGGGACTAACCCTGTCATACATGATTGAGGATCCAGGATTCATTTGTGTGGAGGTTGTGTAAATTTACAGTTTGGAGATGTATAATAGGTGCATATCTCAGAGTCTATTCAATGCCTATTCAATGCATGATGAGTCTTCCGGAAGTAAAGTCAATTCTGTATTGTGTCAGTGTTTTATAATTGTAATGATGCGTGAAATTGACTGAGATGGATGATTCTGAAGTATTTGTATTGATTAAATGATTTTTTAATTATTAAAATCAGTTAGCTTATCCTTTATTCTGTTGTGCTTGCATTTAATATCTGTCTACAATAATTATATTTTTGACACGAAACAGATTATTGCAATGGATATGTGAAGAATCACTTTGGATGAGTGGTGCTATTAAATACACTAAATTTGAAAATCAATTTGAAAATGCTTTTTTTTAGTTATGTTTTATTAAAATTCTTAAGGCAGAATTTTGAAATACTTTGCGTTCCAGTTACAAATTGGAATAGAAAAAAGAGAAAAAGAGATTATTTTTCAGTCGGTTCACTGCACATTAATAACCCATCGAATGGATGCACATACATTTATGATTTAGTAAGAACGATGTTATATATATATATATATATATATATATATATATATATATTATATGAATATATATAATTAGTATAAATAAATGATATAGGATTAGTATAAATGAAAAAGGACGCCCATCATTTTTAAGTACATAAAAGAATTATATCAATGATTATGGATATTTTAACTTCACTTTTTTTAGGCAGTAATGCAGAAGTATCCATTATTTTTATGCATTGTCGAAGGAACTTTTTCCTTAGTAAGTTCAGAAACCAGAAGAAAGTAAAATTGAGAAAAAAATTTAAACATATAATAATGAACTCACTGAAAGAGAACTTTTGTAACAAATGCACAACTTTTGGTTATGCGACAACTAAGAAAAGGGCAAGTTTGAGAGCTCTCTCTTCAATTTCAGATGACATGTTCCATGCCAGTGTTGAATCACTCATCTGACAATCCTCCATAAAACAAAGTGCCTAATAGTTCCATCACAGGTTTCTTCAGAACAACCCCAACTTCAACACCACCTTTGTCATCTCTGTTCTCTGCCAATCCAATTGTTATGGCTCTATCCACCGATGCTATCTCCACCTTCGAAGGCTTTCCCCAGCCAAAATCATTCCCATAAACCCCAAAACGGTTAGACCCTGCAATTCCTATAATTTCAACTCCCTCTTTTGCCATTTTTGCATATTTAGGAAGCGCACTATCTGCCCCATGAAAAACGCCCTCATCTATCATCTGTTTTGTTTTACTATAAATACTTTTTGCAGTAATAACAAACCCTTCTTCCTCTATATATTCCGATGGGTTAGCATCCACAACATGCCCCCATACACAATTCCCAAAATAGTTTTCAGGAATTGGAGGCTCCATCCTTGCCCTGCAATCCACAGTGAACCCAAAACCAAACTTATTCTTCTCCTTTTCAACTCCGTGCCAGGCCTTGGCAATGCAAACCACAGCATAAGCGGACGTTAGAACAAAAGTCGACAGTTTGGTTGGTTTTGAAGAAACCCTTGAGTTTAAGTTTGATTCTGCTTCACCTATGTCAAGACTGTCCCACTTGGATAACACCCTATTCCTTAATTTATCCAAATCTGCTCCCGTGAGGACGAATGTCCCTCGAACCTGATCTTCCAATCTTGGAGGGAAAGGTAGAAGCTTTAAGCATCTTGGGTCGCTGTTTTCACCTGGGAACATTAAAGATGAGACATCACTCATATCCTTTGGTAAGTTGAACCCTAACTCACTCGCGCTTTTGATGACTGTTCTGTCAAAGAAAGGCTCCAACTCTGGAGCCAAAGATGGTGTTGACTCAGAGTCATCAACAATGGTTTTGCACAGAGAAGCCCAAGCTTTGATGAAAAGAGTTGAAGATTTTCCGTCAAGGACGGCGTGGTGGGTGCTGATTCCTATGGCGAACCCTCTGTCAGGGAACAGAGTGATTTGGAGAGCCATAACAGAGGCACTAGAATCCGAAGATTCCAAGTGGGGCACCAAACAACGTAACTCTGACGCTTCTTTGGGTGCGTTGTCCGAGGCGTGGTCGAAATCGGCGTCGGATTCTGCAAGCACCACTGAAACGGCGTCGCCTGGGGTGTACTGAATGAGGGGATCGGATGAACTGTTGGGCCATACGACGTTGCCGGCGAGAGGGGAAAAGTGTTGGAGGGTGTGAGAGAGTGAAGCTTTGAGCTTTGCACCAACTTGAGTGAAGAAAATGGATGGGTTTGAATGGGTCACAGGGAGGGGATAGAAGAAGATGCGTTCCACAGGGTGAAACCTGATCCAGAACCGGTCGAAACATGTGAGAGGGAGGCATATTTGGGGTGCAGAGGGAGGAGCAACAGTGCAGTGTTGGAGGATTTTGATGTTGTGGGAAGCCATGGGAAGAGGGTAGAGAATGTGAGTTTCTTTGAAGCTTGGAAAAAACAAGGCTTTGGTTTTATGGTGTATCATAAAGCAACAAATTTTGGAATCTGGGTTGATCTGTAGATATGAGTTGATAAGGGAAACTGTAATAACATTCGTTCTGAAGAGGTTTAGTCGCAGTAACTGGTCTGTAATTCTCAGCGCCAATTCTTTCGTGACAGTTGGCGGTTTGGTTTAGTTTTTCTTTTGGTAAAAAATTTAGATAATTAAATTTTAATTTAATATACAATTTGAATATTGATGTTTGATTTAGATCATTTTGTGTTTTCTGTTTTTGTAAAATTTTGATTAATCTTTACTATAAAATGTTATTATTACTTTTTATAATATTAATTTTGGTCTCTTATTCATAAATAAATTACACAACATCATATTTTTTCTAAAAAAGTATTATGTTCCAGTTAGAAACTGTAAGAATATAAATTCATTTAATGTTTTGATACATATATTTTCAATGCAAATATATAATATATTCAAATACTAAAAACCTCTCATAGTCATATTTATGTAAATTAACTAGTGGTTAATTAGTTTAAAATATATAATATTATATATTAATAGAATTAGTGATTTGATTCCGTTACAGATGTTAAACCAAAAGCTTAATTAAATAGATCAAATAGGAAAAAGTTAAATTAAAAAAATCACTTTGAAATTGTATTTGACTTTTTGCAAGTTTTTTTATTATATTTTGGATTAATTTGATCTTAAATGTCCCTAATTTTTTCTATAACACAAACGGGTATTTCAAAATAAGCTTTTTTCTTGTATTCATTTTTCTTTTATTATATTAATTATTTACATTATTTTTACTTCAATTTTTTTATTTTCTACCCTTTAAATATGGGATAACGATTTATATTTTTCTAAAATATGTATAAAAGGCAGAACGATTGATGAATACAATACGTGACATAGAAAAAATGGCATAAATAATGTTCTTAACGCATATACAGTGACGTGAGGGATGATCTAAATTTTGTTCGTTTGATAGCTCCGTCTGAGACGGCAAGCAGAAAAAATTGACAACAGGTGACGAATAATATTTGTTAAATAAAATCAATAATAATAATAATATATGTTAATTTACAGAAGTATTTCTCTTTTTTTTTTTTTTTTTTTTCTAATAACCTTACCCTTTTGTTGGATTCTCTGGACACTTCATTGACGCAAGCGAAATTTGACCTGTCTCTACTTGTCGGGTTTTGTTTTTCTTCTAGAAAGTGCACATTTCAAAATTTCCAGTCTTCGTTTTGTGTGGACATTTTAGTCAATTTATTGCAAATTACCACTTTGATTTGCATGTAATGACGGGTCACCGTTATGACCAATTTTTGGGAGTTGAACCTATTCTATTGGTGTTGTTTTAAGTGATTAATCTAGACTCATGTTCATGAATCATTAATTAATATGTGTGGTGTTTTTATTGAGTTTACACATGTGTAGAGACAGGGAGTTATTGCCATATAAATGCACTAATGTTTGAAAAAAAAATTGTGATCAAATTTTAACCTCTAAACATTTATATAATATTTAATTATTATGAATTTTAAACATTTGTAAATAATTCTAAATTTTTTGCATGTATATTTTCAGCCAGTTGCTTTATATTTTCGCATAAAATTTTAATTAATAAATTATATCTAAAAATGTGTTTGCATTAATTATTTATCACTCTCGAGGTTCATTTTCTTGTTTAAAATGAAATTTAGAATTCACGAATTTTGGTAAATTTTACTGCACACTTACATATATGCATCGGTAGAGTAGTTATATAATAAAGATCAATAATTAAAATAAACATATAAAAAATTAACCATTATTCATAATCTCTACTCTTTTTTTTCTCTCTTTAGAAGAATCTTATCGCTTATAAAGAATATAACATAAACAAATTTGTCATTAACATATGAAAAATAAAATAATTATATAATGTGATGTCGACGAAGTTAATGTAATTTTTATTATATTTTTAATTAAGAGTATCAAAAATGAATTTGGAAAAAAAGTAAAAAAATAAAAAATGAGTTGATTTGTATGATAGGTCCATAAAAATATATTAGTGGCATTTGCTTCTTACATCATATCAATTCTAACATGTACCATATCATTTATAAAAGTATATAAATTTACTTGTATTTTTTTCAAACTAGCGTGGAGTTCATGGGAGAGTTTATGGTGGTTGAAGGTAGTTTGTGAAGGGTCATCACTCCTTTTACGAGGTGTGGTAAAGTTGGTATTAGTGTTCAAAACTAATAGAAGGTAGTTTAAAGTAAGATTTAGTGTCTTTTTTCTAAGTGGTGGCTGTAATGGGTGAGAGATTGTTTTTGAAAATCGATTTTTCATAAAGGTTTTCAGAATATGAAATCCAAAAGACGTTTTAGTTAGAAGGAATGATTTTTGAAAATAATTTTACAAAATTGTGTTATATGTTATAGAAAATGAAATTTGGAAGAGGGGGTGTTCATGATAAAAAAAATTACATTTTGGAAAATGTGTTTCAAAATGCATAAGCTTTACAAATTATCCTTTCTAGAAATATGTCATGGAAGTCAATCTATGTTTTAGAATTATAAATTTAAAAGGCAGAATTGAGGTAAATTTTCCAAACTAGTGTAATTTTTTTTTTGAAATTCTTAAAATGGTATATTTTTTATTTTATTTCCCGATATGGATAAATCGTTGCATTGTAAATAAATCGTTCTATTTTTGCACGATTTTAATGTAAGACTTATGAAATTGTGAGAAGATAACACAATTTAGTTAAAAGAATGAAATTATGGAATAAAGGTACCATTTTAATTAAATAATTAATTGATTAATTGAAATCCTTAGGCTACTGCAAGAGTTTAGGATGATTAATTCTCCCACCTTTCCTCTCATATTTTTCCATGTTGTATTGAGTTGTGCACATAAAATTAAATTAGAATTAATGCATGGTTTTAGAAATCTTGATGAAAATGAAAATATAGTCATTCAAATTAATTAATTGTCATTTAAGTAATTGAAATAAATGTGAAATTAATTTGAATGGAGGAATATGAAGAAAAGTTACAAATTTTAAATTGAATGGTTTATATATAGAGAAAATTTAAATTATTTGAATTGATTAGTTTCTAAAACTTATTTACATTTTTTTTCCTTCTTAAAAGTACTTCCATTCTTTTTTATATTTTCTTACATAGATAATTTGTAAGTTTGGAAATTTATACAAAAGAAAAAAAAAGAGAGGAAGTAGTTTGAGATTTTTTATAAAACTACAATAATGGTTATTTTTATAAAAGAAAAAAAAGAGCATAAGTAGTTTTAAAAAGGAAAAAAATATAAATAAGTTTTAGAATTTTTATAAAAGAAAAAAAGGGTGGAAGTACTTTTCATTTTCATTAAAATTTCTAAAACCTTTTTATCACTATGCATTAATTTTAATTTAATTTTATGTGCACAATCAATACAATATGGAAAAATAGGAGAGAAAAGGTGGAAGAATTAATCATCCTAAACTTCTGCAGTAGCTTAACAATTTCAATTAATCAATTAATTACTTAATTAAAATGGTGCAATCTCTTAATTAATTAATCAATTAATTACTTAATTAATAGTAGAACGATTTATTCACAATGATAGAATGCAATCTCTTCAATATTTACCCATATCCGAAAATAAAATAAAAAATACACTATTTTGGAAATTTAAAAAAAAATAACACTAGTTTCAAAAATTTGCCCAGAATTGATTTACCTTATCACATAAACTAAATTTCAGAATTTTCTTAGATTATCCTTTTAGAAAAGTTTTAAAAAATGAAAAATTCATATGCAAACCACGAATTTCCGTAAAAAACCATGCTAACCACCGTAAAAAACCATCACTAACTAAATGAGATTCACTAACTACACACCTATGTGCAAAATCTCTACCAACAAAATCACTCTAAGTACCAAAACACAAAGTAGTTGGAATATGAGAAAGGGATACCATAAGGGAGAGAAAATTTTACTTTTTAAATATAACAATAAGGAAATTTTAGACATTTCACTGAACTAATATGGTGTTGGTCAAAAAATGGTATAGTGCAGGAAACAAATCTTTTTCTACATGTTGATGAAGACTTGAACCCAATTATAAGATAATATGTGAAGTCCAAATCCACATAATGTAAAAAAAGGATTAATGTGCTAAAATTTAAATAGTTAGACTAAATAATTGCTTAAGTCCATTTTCATTATTTTTAATATTATTTTTGTATTTTTTTATTTAAATATTTCATATGTATTTTAAGATGTCTTATACCAGTTCTATAGTGTTCTTAAGTTCCTAAACCATAATGATAAGTAGTGAGATAATGAGAAGTCAATTATAATGAACAACGAGTCTCAAAGTAGAATTTAAAATAAGTGCTATTAAGAATTTATGTGAATTTTAGAGGACTTACATCATTTTTGTCTATAAAACGGTGTAATTATAATGCATGAAAAGATATATGAATTTTGAAAGAAATTCTAATTTTTTAAGCTATTTTTTTTCTATTGTTGGAGAAAATGTCAGACTTGATTATTTTAATAATAAATTTTAAATAAATAACTAAATAATAAAAAGACTATAAACATAGGCCATACATTATTTTTTAATAAAATGATTTAAATTTGTTATCTCTTTTCTAAATTCTCTTTGAATCTAAAAAAAATTATGATTGACATAGGATTTAATAGTTGGTAGATTATCTTGATTTCTATTGCATTTCAAGAAGTGTTGGAGAAAGCTTTTTAACTAGTAGAGAGGCTACATTTAGGCAATAAGAGTTAATAAATTGTTTAAATGTGTGATTATTGAAAGGACATATATATTTATATAGAACTTTTTATGTATGTATATTTGATCTCGATGCATATAATATGAAGTATAACTATTGTTATGTATTGTTTAGGAGTTAAAAACAATGTATAAGATAAGATGTATTTGATACTTTAGAATGAAAGTTGGATAGTAACTTCATTAGTCTTCTTCTCTATTTTTTAAAAATGGGTGCTCACAAGTTAAATATTACTAAAATAATATCTCACTACTTAAGCAAGGTTCAATAATTATACTTATTGCTCACCATCGTTCAAGTGATATTATGGACTTAAGCGTTAAAGTGTGTAATTTAAGAGAGAACTTGTAGCTTAAGCGAGATAAACCAATCAACTTTTTCTCATCTGAAAGAATATTGTTCAAGTAACATGTTGATAACTCAAGCAAGGTTGATGGTGGTGCACATGAGTTTTGAAATTTGGTGATTCATGCAGCCATATTTAAGTGCTCAATAAGGGTTGGTCGTTCAAACGTTCAAACACTAATAAAGTAGTGGATGAAATATATATAATCTTTAGAGATATCTCGCTCAAGGAATATAGTATCCCTTAAATAAGAAAGTGATGTTGTTCAAATAAGTAGAACTCGTTCAAACAACGAATAATTGTATTATTGATATATGATCTATGTGATTAATTATATATGTTATGTATGATATGTGTCTTGTGTGAGTGATCACCACTAAGTATATGATCTTTTATGAATATGATATATATATATATATATATATATATATATATATTTATATATATTATATTATATATATATATATAATTAGTTATATATAATATGATATGTGATTTTTTATATATTTGTGTGACTGTTATATAAATGTGTTATATAAATGTATGATAAGTATGAAATATATATAATGATATTAGGTTTTAAGTAACAATAAATGTCTTTTCAATAAATAAAAAAATATATAAATTTCACTAATAATTTATTCACGTAAATTAAGACATGAGTTGTGAGAAATTAAAATGTAAACACTAAAATTGACTAGATATTAATATCTAATAACACATAATATATGTGAATATTTAAAAATTTCACGTAATATTGCAGTTGATGATAGGATTGAGAGTTCTAATATACTTTTTACTAGCCTTAAATTATAATGTATTGATAATTATGTACTGTGTGTAATATATCTGTTCTTACATAGTTCTTTAAGGACCTTCTGAGTCTAACTTAAAGTGATCCGGATGGTTATCGCCCCTGTAACCGGCGTTGTCTTCGTAATGCTTCGTTCTTGACGACTTGATTTCCTGCGAGGGTGGAAAGTGCCAAGGTCCGACAACAATTCGCCTGTGCTCCGCAGGGAGGGAGTACCTACGATGATACTCCGACGCTCAAGTAAGTATTCGATTATCAGTGTATGTTAATCAATATATGACTTTCCTTCGTTCTTTTTTCATACCTTTTGGCTCACTTACCCGCATATTTATAGTGTTTACATTTGACTTCTCATTTACGTTGTGTCAGCTTTTACAGATTGCTGTGACAGAGGTTTCTTGCAGTTTTAACTTCCTAGTCCTTGGTTTGAGGTGGTTAGTGATTGTCCTTGGTTGTGTGTCTCACTTTTTCTGGGACATCGCAGTACTTTGTTAAGACGAGAGGATATCGCCCGAAGACATATGGGTGGCTTCTTTGGGACGACTAGGGCGATGGGGTATGACCCTAATGCGCCTAGGTGGTCACCGTTGAGCGGATAGTACAATATCTATATACCCTAATAACAAAAATAAACATATAATTTATATTAATTATATTTTTATAACAAAATTTATGAAAACTGAACCATATTAATAAAATTATCAAATAATTTGTATTTTATGTTAGTGTGGTTTGTATAAATAAATAATTATAAATTAATATAAACTTATATAATAAATATTTTTTTAATTTATCAGTTAATTTAATAAAATATTCAATAAAAACATTAAATAGTATAATATTTAATAAAAATATAAAACAATATAATCATTAAAAATTATATTGATATATAAGTTGATTCTAAATATAATCTATATATATCTATATATATATATATATATATATATATATATATAATCTCTCTCTATATATATATATATTTTTATTATATATATAATATATATATATATATATATATATATATATATATATATATATATAATCTCTCTCTATATATATAGATAGATAGATAGCCTGTCTAACTTACCAGCACTTTCTTCATTTTGTCTCTTTTCACACATGGCTTCCGCTAACAACTCGGTGAAAATCTATGAGCAGTGCTTCATTGCTCCTTCTTCTGCATCTGCAGCAAACTTGTCTCTCCCTTTAACCTTCTTTGATCTTAATTGGCTAAGGCTTCATCCAGTTGAGCGCATCTTCTTCTACTCTCTTCCCCTTCCTCACTCCGACCCTTCTTTTTTCTTTCACAAACTGCTTCCAAATCTCAAAACTTCACTCTCTCATACCCTTCAACACTTTCACCCTTTAGCCGGCAACGTCGTTTGGCCTTCTCATTCACCCAAACCCTTCGTCCAATTCAACCCTGGTGATGGGGTGTCGTTGACCATAGCACAGTGTAACGATGATGCAAAATTTAATCACTTTTTGGACAATTCGCCCCGCGATGCCTCCGAATCTCGCTCTTTGGTACCCCACTTGGAATCATCAGATTCTCGTGCCTCAGTTGTCTCCTTGCAGATAACGTTCTTTCCAAGCAAGGGCTTTTCCATAGGCATCAGCTCTCACCATGCTGTTCTCGATGGAAAGTCGTCAACCATGTTCATCAAGGCCTGGGCTTATGCATGTAAATCATGCGAAGAAGAATCTCCAATATCCTTGAAGCCGGAGTTAGAGCCTGTATTTGATAGGGATCTCATCAAGGACCCAACTGGTCTTGAAACTGTGTTTATCAATAACTGGGCGAAAATCGCATCTCTATTTGACCCTTCTGATACAACAAAAGGGCGAAGCTTAAAGATTATGTCACAACCACTGGAGGTAAACCTAGTTCGAGCCACGTTCGATGTCAAACGAGGAGATTTGGAGACGATAAAGAAAAGGGTGTTATCGAAGTGGGAGTTAGTGGGGGAAGAACCAATTTCAGCTTCATCAAAACCAAGCACTTTGTCTACCTTTGTCACTTGCTGTGCTTATGTCTCTGTCTGCGTTGCTAAAGCCACTCATATAGCTCAAAATGCAAAGAAATTTTGTCTAGCGTTCACTTTTGATTGCAGGTCTCGGTTAGAACCTCCAATCCCTGAGAACTACTTTGGAAATTGTGTGGCTTCACATATAGTGGATACAGAGTCAGATGACTTTATAAAGGAAGATGGGGTGGTGGTTGTTGCCAAGAGGATTTGGAGTAAAATAAAAATGGTGGATAAGGGAGCTTTAGAAGGAATAGATACAGTGTTCCCTAGGTTTGCAGTTATGTTAAGAGAGGGAGTTAAGGGAATTAGTATTGCAGGGTCCAACCGATTTGGTGTTTATGAAACTGACTTTGGTTGGGGAAGGCCTTCCAAGGTGGAGATTACATCGGTAGATAGAGGTTTAACCATTGGTTTGACAGAAAGCAAGGATGAGAAAGGTGGTGTTGAAGTGGGGCTAGCTCTGAACAAACATGTGATGGATCAGTTTCATGAAATTTTTTATGAAGGGTTAAGCATGCACTAAGGGAGCAGCAGGCTCGTCAATCCACAATTTATTGCTATGGGAAAGTGTGTGAAGTTTTTTATTACTATTATTTTGTTCTGTTTTACTATGAACTCCATCATTATGTCTGTGTTGAAGATCCTTGCAAGCACGTGAGTACAAGCTTTCTGTTTTGCAGAGATGCATGATGCTTATTTAGATATTTGATGTGAAAAATATAGATCCCTTTACAACAACTCTAGCTTTAAAATGTAACTTTGTTACATGGATCCATTTTACACACATTATATGCTTATTCTTGGATCTTAAAGTTTGATCCCCAAGTATCATTTTGTTTAATCATACTAAGCTCATCCTTCTTTATCATTGCATTTTGTTTGCACTGACGCTTCTTCAAAATAAGAAGTTTCATTTATCACTAATCTACTATATCTTCGGCCGAAGACTTAGTTTTGAGTAATCGAGGATCAAATTCAACAATTTGACTTTTATCATCTTTGTTGCTTGTTGCTCTTCACACTCTATGTATTTTTCTTTTTCTTTTTTTTTTGTCAATTCTAATGTGCATTTTCATCAAATTGAATATTTTCAAATTATAGACTATATAACCTTTGAATCTTGCAATAGCTTAATAAAGATTTCGTTTTATTTTTGTCATCTAGTTTGGGTATATTGTGCCACATGAACATAGGAGACTGATGGAAAAATCATCCCGTGTTTTGGAGTGGGCTTTGCTCATATATTTAAGTTTTATTTGGTGTTTTCTCTTAAACAAGTTCATTCAAGAAATTTCCATTCAAAAATGTTTTAGTCACTTTTTTTTTTTGGTAATTAAACATGTTATCATCTCTATAATCGTTCTGTGCAAATTTCAGTGAATAATAAAGATATGTTAAATATAGATATTCATTTTCATATGAGAAAGATGTTGGTGGTGTTATTTTAACACCACTGTTTCCACTTCACACGTATTTAACACCAATATATTTTATTATTTTATTAATAAAAACAAGTGTCAAATAAAGGTTTAACGTAAGTAGTGGTGTGAAAATAACGTTTTCCCACTTGTAAACTAGAAGAAGAGCCATGGACACAGACGTTGTTGTGGATGCATAGTAAAGAAGTGAAAATAGATACTGATTCAGATGAGATGTGAAAACAAACAAAATTCGGCATCTGGGTCCTTTTCTATGTGTATATTAATAAGATATATTCACTTTCATGATGTTTAACACTAGAAGAAATTAGTCTGGCATTGTATTCTGATATGTTATTTATTCATATATTTTTTTTTCTATTTTTTTTTTATTTCTATTTTCTTACCACTCGAATTTGTTCTAAACTGAGATACTTAAGGTTTTCTAAAAAGAAAAGAAAGAAAAATAATGTAAGTTAATAAAACAAGAAAAATAAAAACTGAAGTGAAGGTACTGAGTATATTATTATATCTATCAATTAGTATATTAGTATAAAATGAAATATTATACTATTTATTATATCTATCAATTAGTATATTAGTATAAAATGAAATATTATACTATTGTTTTAATGTGACGTATTGGCAAATGATATGCCAAATTATCATTCATTTTTTATATAAAAATAATTAATCCTCCTCAAAATTAATTCTTTCACATTCAGTTCTATAAAATTTATCCATCCTAAAACAATAATCAGATATTTTATTTCTTAATTATTATTCTTTTATAAATTTTATTCTTTTTATTTTACAGACATTTTACGTCAAATTTTAAATTTTAGGTATCTCAATTTTTTTCTTATAGTGAAGGAAAAATGAAAAATAAAAAGATAAAAATGAAATATTATATTTAAATGTGTTTTAATTATATTCCTTACAATTATTTAATTTTTTAAATGTTACTATTTCATTAGAAATTCAAAAAGATAATCAAGTATGAAAAAGTTGATTAAATAACAAAATATAAAATTAAGTAAAAATAAGCATGTGAAATCTATAAACAGTGATACTTTTTCATTCGCCATTGTTATATTTTTCTTGGTTAAAATAAAACATGATTTTAGGAGATACTATCTGTTACTTTGATTTATTCACTATTACTGTATTTTATTGATTTTTTATGTGAATATGTATTTTTTTTTTTGTAAATTATTCCGTTTCTTTCAATTTAAAAGATATACTTGTAATTAAATATACAAAAGCTTTGTCCAAAATATTCAGTAAAGTGAAAAGATCTTCCAAATTGATAATTATTAAAATAATACCATATTCCAAACTTAATATTATGAAAATAGAATTGAATTTTCAATTACATTAGTAGTCGAATATTTTTTTTATTATGAATTTGATTAGATGTAAATAAATTACAATAATAAATTGATAAAAAATAATAATAAACACAAAAATTGTCGATATAATAATTCTAACAACAGAAAGTAAATTAATACTTATTAAATGTTTTTTATTATTTTTAATTTTAATTCGTATTTACTTGAATAAAGCAATTTGATATAATATATATTAAATCTTAAACAAATCCCGTGTGTTGCACGAGTAAAGTTGTAGTCTATAAACAATGGACACCGACTCAAGAGAGCCCATATGGGTCACAACTCTGTTGGCTAATTTAATTATATATACAGTGTTTATGGTATATTTCATTTTTTTAGCAGTCAACAGTTATAGAAATAAGTATGGATAATGCACGTGCCTAGGTATGGTATTATAAAAAGGGAAAATGATGCAGATAAATAAAAGATATGTGTTGTTAGTTGTACCTAAAACATTTTATAAATCAATCATGAATTCAAGTTACACCAATAATTATGGAAATCAGACTTTAATTAGTATTTATAAAATGCAATGAATGGATTTAAATAAGTGGAGCGGAGTTAAAAAATGTTATAGTTTATAATTTGGGATAGTGGTGATTACTTCCCATTTTTTTTTCCTGTTTGTTTGGTATAAGAGATGAAACTTGCAAATTAATTTTCTTTTTAATTTATTATATATAAATATATATATATATATATATATATATATATATATCAATTATTTATATAACATCTGAATATGTTTTTAAATTATGTAATAAAAATATGATTTAAAATATTAAAATTATAATGTGAAATGTCAAATAGTTTTACTCCACATTTATATCAGTGAAAAAAAACAACAATTTATAAATCATTATACTTCAAGTGTTATTATATTTGATTGCAAATCTTGGATTTCATCACTATAGATGAAAAAAAGATATTGTTGAAAAGTGATACTTTCTTAAAAGTGATCAGTTAGATTTTTGAATTCAGTCATTAATAAAATTAGTACATATTTTATATTAGTAATTTGATATAAAAAAAGTAATTCGTAAATATATAGAAGAATAAAAAAAATAAAATTTAGAAAAAATAGAAAATTTTTAAAAATAAAATAAACAAGAGAAAAAAATAAAATAAAAGTGTATATTATTGGTGTTTATTTATGTATTATTAGATTATTGATATATTTGTAATATTTAAATTCATGATTTTATTTTCATTTACTATTTTTATAAACAATATTTTAAATGTTATTATATTTTGTTGTCTGTATTTATTATTTTATTATAAAAAAAGTAAAGAATAAAACTTCTTGAAACAGGCACATGGGATCACGTGGGATGCCAAGGAAAAAAAAAAAAATTAAGAGTGAAAAATGTATACGGCAAGATAGGTTATATAGAAAACGCCTCGTTGAGGTGGTTGTTTGTGCTTCTACTTTAATGCTCCCAAATTTGGGTCATCCTGACTAATTTTATACTAATTTATCCAATTAATTTTCAAATTTGAATTAATTTTTAGGAACTTTTCCAATGTTTTTTTTAAACAGACGTTAACCAAGATTCCATAATCGTAAAATATATTTCATTTGCGACAAATATATATGTTATCAAAATGAGCACTTGCCGTCCAAACGTTTACTTAAATTAAAAATGCTGGCAATATTCAGCCCTTCTCCATTAAATTAAAAAATCAACTCAGGGAAGGTTATATAATTAAGCTCTTTAATTTGTTTATATCAGCACTTTTTAATTAATCATTGCATTTTGAATTGGTCCAAAGTTTAAAACTAGACAAGATATCAATTATAGCTTGATGAAACTTTACATATATAAGGGGCACCAAATTCTGATGAAACACCACAAAACACAACCAAATCACATGCATTTATGGCTTCAAACAATGGGCATAAAGCAAGTGAAATGTTTAAAGGTCAAGTTCATTTGTACAAACACTTGTTTGCACATATAATAGATGCTATGAGTCTGAAATGGATGGTTGAGCTTGGCATAGCAGACATAATCCACAACCATGGTCAAGCCATTACACTTCCAAAGTTGGTGTCCATTCTACAAGCTTCACCAACTAAAGTTAGAGGCATGCAGGGTCTCCTACGCTACCTAGCACACAATGGATTCTTAGAGATAGTTAGTGTCCATGAGAATATGGAAGAAAAGGAAGCATATGCTCTAACTGCTGCATCACAGCTTCTTGTCAAAGGCAGTGACCTTTGTCTGGCACCAATTGTAAAGTGTTTTGTTAACCCTAGGTTAGCTGGTGTATGGTCTCACCTGAAGAAGTGGACTTATGAGGATGATCACACTATATATAGTGTCTCATTAGGATCAAATCTGTGGGAGTTTCTTGATAAAAATCCTGCATGCAACAAGTTATTCAATGAGACATTGGCCACTGATTCTCAGATGATGAACATGGCATTGAGAGGGTGCAAGTGGGTGTTTGAAGGAGTGGAGTCCCTTGTGGATGTTGGCGGTGGAACTGGAATCACAGCCAAGACAATATCTGAGGCATTTCCTAACATGAAATGCATTGTGTTGGAACGTCCAAGTGTTATAGAAAACTTGTTAGGAACCAACAATTTGACATATGTTGGTGGGGACATGTTCGAATCTATTCCCAAGGCTGATGCTGTTCTACTTAAGGTATGCATGTGTAAACAAATATTTACTAAACATAACTCATTTCTCATTATTGATTTAATATAACAAAATGTTGTTTTTAGTGAAATTCTTCTATGTGTAGTGTGCAATGTATTTATAAATAACAATACATATTTATTTAAAATTTCAGGATTAGGCTGACATATGTTATTAACAACTTAGTAACGTTCTACCTTTTGTATTCTTGCAGATGATTTTGCATAATTGGAATGACAAGGATTGTAGGAAGATATTAGAAAATTGTAAAGAAGCTGTTTGTGAGAATGGTAAAAGGGGAAAGGTAATAGTGGTAGATGTTGTTATGAACGGAAGCGAAGATGAGGAAGAACTTACTGAACTGAAACTTCTGATGGACATAAGCATGACATGTCTGATTAACGGAAAGGAGAGAAAAGAAGAAGAGTGGAAGAAACTGTTTGTGGAAGCAGGATTCCATAGCTATAAAATATCTCCTTTGACAGGATATCTCTCTCTTATTGAGATATATCCTTGAATATGAAGTTATTATGATGGCATTTCATACTTACTACTTTGCATGCATGTTTATGACAATGTTGCAGTGTTTATTTTCTGGTACCAACGATATAATTTGCTCAAAAATGTGACAAGAATAAACAAGAATTGATAGAAGCAAGAATTAAAAAAAAAATCTGTAATTTAATTTGATGTGTGAAATTGTATGTTCTATTGCAAGGAATCTCGTGTGAAAGTGTATATGTTCTACTTCACTCTTGTGACTTATAAACTCTTTTCAACGTTTTATATGGAAGGGACTACCAGTTATTGATGAAATTTGGTGAGCACATGTTCCAATCTATTAGTAAGGTTGATGCAATTGTGCTTAAGGTATACATGTGTATATAAATAATGATCTAATTGAGTTATGTACATGCAAATTAAGTTGTTTTAGTTTGTTTCATACTTTGATTTTTGTTGCAAATTTAGCATTTTGCTTTTAAAATGGGTTAGTTTAAATTCCTGTTTAAAAGTACACATAAAAAAAACATAAAAATTAAGAAAATATAAATCTTTCATATAAAATTGTGAAGAAAACAAAATAACTCATGTAACTGGTTGTATCTAATCATATAATTGATTTTTTTTAACAATTTGTAAATATATAATTAAAACAATAAATAAATAAGATTAATTTATTTAAATTTTAATATCAAGTAAAATAATTTATTTAATATATTCTTATTTTAAAGTTTAGTTTTTATATATTAAAATATTAAAATATTTTTTATTTTAAATTTATTTTATATTTTCAAAAGTTTATTTTTATATTAAATTATTTTAAAAAATTATATTTTAAATTATTTTTACAATAACTATAGCTTTAAAATGTAACTTTGTTATATGGATCCATTTTACACACATTATATGCCTATCCTTGGATCTTAAAGTTTGCTCCCCAAGTAGCATTTTGTTTAATCATACTGAGCTCATCCCTCGTTATCATTCCAATTTGTTTGCATTGATGCTTCTCAAAATAAGAAGTTTCATTTGTCACCAATCTATATCTATCAAAAGTTTCGGCGAAGACTTAGTTTGAGTAATCGAGGATCAAATTCAACAGTTTGACTTTCATCATCTTTGTTACTTGTTACTCTTCATACTTAATGTATTCTTCTTTATTTTGTCAATTCCAATGTGCATTTTCATCAAATTGAGTATTTTCACTAATTACGATATGTTTTGACTTCGAATTATAGACTATATAACCTTTGAATCTTGCTCAATAGCTTAATAAAAATTTTCGTTTTATTTTTGTCATCTAGTTCGGGTATCTTAATTGTTCAACATGAACATAGGAGATTGATGGAAAAATCATTCCGTGTCTTGCATATATTGAAGTTTTATTTGGTGTTTTCTCTTAGACAATTTTATTCAAGAAATTTTCATACAAAAACATTTTAATAACTTTTTTTTGTTGATAATTAAACATCTTAATTATCATCTCTATAATCGTTCTGTGCAACTTTCAGTGAATAATAAAGGTGTGTTAAATATAGATATTCATTTTAACAAGAAAGATGTGACTTGTAATCAGAAGAAGAGCCAGTAACTGAACGCAGACGTTGTTGTGGATGCATGGTTAAGAAGTGAAAATAGATAATGATTTAGATGAGATGTGAAAACCAACAAAATTAGGCATCTGGGTCTTTTTCTATGTTTATATTAATAACATATATTCACTTTCATGATGTTTAACACTAAAAGGAATTAGTCTGGCATTGTAATCTGATATGTTATTTATACATCTATTTTCTTTTATATTTTATTTTTTATTTCTCATTTCTTATCACTCGAGTTTGTTCTAAAATAAGATAATTAAGGTTTTCTAAAAAGAAAAGAAAGAAAAATAATGTAAATATTATGATTGAGTTAATAAAATAAGAAAAATAAAAAAATGAAGTGAAGTACTGAGCATATTATTATATCTTTCAATTAGTATATTAGTATTAAATGAAATATTATACTATTGTTTTAATGAGACGTATTTGCAAAATGATATACCAAATTATCATTCATTTTTTATATTAAAAATAATTAATCCAGTATTATCTCCTCAACATTACTTCTTTCACATTCAGTTCTATAAAATTTATCCCTCCTAAAACAATAATCACATGTTTTATTTCTTAATTATTATTATTTTAAGTTTCAGACATTTTACTGTCAAATTTTAAAGTTTTAGGTATCTCCTTTTTTTTTTCTTATAGTGAAGGAAAAATGCAAAAGAAAAAGATAAAAATGAAATATTATATTTAAATGTATTTTAATTATATTCCTTACAAGTATTTAATTTTTTAAATGTGATTATTTCATTAGAAATTCAAAAAGATAATTAAGTATGAAAAGTTTAAAATGTTGATAGGAGTTAAATAAAAATATATACAATTAAGTAAAAATAAACATGTGAAATCTATAAACGGTGGATATTTTTCCATTCACCATTATTATATTTTTCTTGGTTAAAATAAAACATGATTTTAGGAGATACTATCTTATTTTGATTTATTCACTATTACTGTATTTTATTGATTTTTTTTAATGTGAATATGATCTCTTTGTTTTCTTTTTTTTTTGCAAATTATTCTGTTTCTTTCAACTTAAAAGATATACTTGTAATTAAATATACAAAAGCTTCGTCCAAAATATTCAGTAAAGAGAAATGATCTTCCAAATTAGTAATTATTAAAATAATATCATACTCCAAACTTAATATTATAAAAATAGAATTGAATTTTCAATTACATTAATAGCCGAGTATGATTTTTATTATGAATTTGATTAGATGTAAATAAGTTATAATAATTAGTTGATAAAAAATAATAATAAACACAAAAGTTTCTGATATAATAATTCTAACAACATAAAGTAAATTAATACTTACTAAATATTTTTATTATTTTTAATTTTAATTATAATTCTCTTACTTTTAATAAACCAACTTGATATAATAAGATATCAAATCTTTTAAATAAATCCCGGAGGGTAAAGTAAACAATGGACATTGACTGAAGAGAGCCTATATGGGTAGAGGATCACACTCTGTTGGCTTATTTAATTAGATATACAGTGTTTATTGTATATTTCATTTTTTTTAGCAGTCAACAGTTATAGAAATAAGTATTAGGTAAGGCATTATGAAAAGGGAAAATGATGGTAGAAATTAAAGAGAGAAAGCTGTATGGTAGATGAGTTCTACATTGTTTAGAAAAAGAGAATAGGTGTACAAATTTAATTAGCAGATAATATAAATAAATAAAAGATTGTGGTGTTAGTTGTACCTTAAACATTTTATAAATCAATGATGAATTCAAGTTACACCAATAATTATGGAAATCAGATTTTAATTAGTATTTAAAAAATGCTATGAATGGATTTACTTACGTGGAGCTGAGTTGAAAAATGTTATAGTTTATAATTGGGAATAATCGTGTTTAGTTTCCATTTTCTTTCCTGTTTGTTTGTTGTGTCAAAGAAGTGGAAACAAATTGGCTCGTTGACTAAATAAAAATAATAAAATTAAGAAAAAGAGTATGAATTCATTCACTGTAAATTTCACGTGGAAAAGATAAGAAAGATGGAAATTAACCATGAATAAAACGCATTTATAACCTTCTTCCAAACGTAATTTGGGTTTTCACATGAATTTACATGCTGAGTTTCAATTTTTTATTTGTTATTGTATACATAATTAATTATGACAACTTCAGTTTTCAATTATCTAGAATATATATATATATATATATATATATATATATATATATATAATTTAATTATATTTTATAAATTAAAATATACATGGTTTCACATTACAAAAGTTACATCAATATTTTTATATTATACATATAATATTTAAAGAGAAAGAAATATTTTTATTTATTTATAACAATTTCATTTTTATATTATTATTATATTTATAATATTAGTGAGAACATAATTATTAATGATTAGTTTGAGTGTTCGAAGGTGATAATTTCAATTTTTTTTAAAATAATGAAAATGACATCTATGTTTAAAGAAAAAGTCAATACTGCCAATTATGTCATTACGTAGTAGAAAAATGTAGTAGAGTTAGTTTGCCATTATATTTCTGATTCAATTGGTACTAGAAAAATGGTTGATATAATTATCTTAGATAATTTGATCTTTTATTTATTTGAATCGATATTTTGCTCTTCTATCGTGCAAAGAAAAAAAAGTGAGAATAAAAATCATGTAAAATAATTAAATAATAAATATAAATCAATATGTACATTTTTTTTATTTATATTAAAAAATTTGAATTAATTTTGAAGTTATGAGTCGAGGTAAATCAGCTTTATAATGATCAAAAAATGTAATATAAGATACTTTCATTTTATCTTACATTACTATTTCGAATGGCCTAATATTTATTTATTCGAATTTTCAAGATCAAACATTTAGTTCTAATTTCATCAAATTTTTATTTTATTGTTATTTCGATTTTAGATTATGATAACTATATATATATATATATATATATATATATATATATATATATATATATAT
>Ga0209489_103586_pt1 | contig 30001 bp, 11 predicted proteins | sample SiratrowhiteBW_FD_187527 | JGI IMG/M metagenome (GOLD analysis project Ga0209489, IMG submission 187527) | Root nodule microbial communities of legume samples collected from California, USA - Siratro white BW (SPAdes) (version 2) | ecosystem: Host-associated > Plants > Roots > Nodule | place...
TTTAAAAATCGTATTTAAAATAATTTTATTTTTTTTTTTTTTTTTTACTTTAAGAAGAAACGAAAACTAAACGCTCTATAGTACAGCTAATAATGGATCATTCTATTAAGAAGAGTATTGTTTGAACTTTTATTACGTCGTTTTCACTATATAACGAGCTTAAGATTTGGTCAATTATATTAATTAGTGCATAATTCCAATTAAAGTGTTAACAAGGTCTACGTTTATGCCCTCATATCACTGCTCAAAATGCGCTAATCTTAGTTACTTATTTTCATCACTTTCATTTTTTATTTCTATAATATAAGACCAGAATATTCCTAATCACCCTATTTTGTTTTCTTCTTCAAACTTAAAGAATTTTTATCTATTATCGACTCCACATTATACAAAAGGGAGTGTGAAATTCACTTTTTTATTTAGAAATGCACAATGAACAAAAATATCTAACAATTGTTGGAACCATTTTATTTCTAATCAACCTAATGATAGGGAGAAAGTAAATAAGATTGTTTGTAGTGGAAATTAAATATTAATGATTTAAGAAGAAAAAGTTAATACAATTATTAATAATTAAGTTTAAACTTAATTCATTTTTATAAAATCAGTTTATAAAGTAAAATAAATCCCTATTTATATACTGTAAATCAATCAAATCTTTAACTAATACAAGATTTTCACTGAGTAATAGTTTAAGATAACAAAAAAAAAAAACGACATTAAATATAAATATGATTGCTTGCAATTTAATCCTTTGTCCTTTAGACTAAAGTATATGTTGACCTCAACCATGTCTTCAATTCCTCTCCATGTTTCAACTCCACCCATCACAAAGTCAATTAGAGACCAAAAAATATGAAGAAAAACTATTGTTTTGAATACTTTACGGTCAAGTTTGATTACCTTTGTAGTTTATCTTTTGGACAAAGAGAAATTTGTAATTGAGTGAATCTACTCTTTCTAAAGAATTTCATTTTCAAGAATTTACAAAAAGGAGATTAGCCACCTAAAAAACCCTATAAATAAACTCCTTAAAAAGCCTATAAATAGATTCTAAAATAAGTTTCAACACACAATAAAATGCTCTAACTTAAAAAAGAAATCTCACTAAATACTTTTAAATAATTAATGAATGCACCTTAATTAACCATATGTATTTATACTTTAAATATTGTTTTACGTGAATTGGAACTCGACGAATTTAGACTCCTCCAAGTTAGTGCACAAATGTTAAATTAGTAGATTAACTAAAACAATTGGAACTAGCGTAAAGAAAAACTAAAGTAGCCCAAGTTTGACTCTAACCTAAACAAATTGAAGAGGAAGTTTATGTATGGTTATGTAGCTACAATGAATGTGGGCATAATTTAGGAGGCAAAATAAATTTATGTGGCGTGGATAAGGTAAAGAAATGTAATTAACGTGAAGAAGAAGGATTAGTGAAGCATGGTTATAGCCGAAGACATGTTTTCATTGAACCATGCATATTTATTGTTCAATCACTGTATTTGGTCCCATTTAGTGTTTTAGTTGTTCATCCTTTTAAGGGTCTTACGTGCAATGGGGCATATCTCTTCACATGGGATAACTATGTTTGTGTGAAACATAATTTCATGTATACTTTACCACAAATTAATGTTGGACCCTTGTGAATTTTAAGAAGAAAGAAGTAACATTTAATGACAAGTAATTTTGGATTATCATATTTGATAATAAGATTTTGTAAAATGTTAGGCTTTTAATTGAGGTAGATATATTTTATTTTAATTAATACTTTTCTTTTACTATTTTTATTACTGTTTATGCGTGTCAAATTGTGGCATATGGCATGAATGGTGGTAATTATCTTGAATGAAAATGATTAATGGGTCCATTATACAGTGTTTTTCTTTTTCATTGTTTTCATAAAGGTCACAAATAATGGAATTTTAAGTCTTATCTAGTCAATGATTGTGTATATTATAACTTATCAAATTCGCATCTCATGTCTTAATATTGATAGATTTTTTTAACTTTTATACAGTTAGTAGTTAATTAAGTTTCTTTTTCATACTATAAATTCAATATAAATTAATGCATTAAATACGACTCTTTTAAAATAAATAAACTATATATTAAAATTAAAAATCCTTCATATATTTTATTAAAGTACTTGAAATTAAAAGGTCTCTTATTTTCATGAATAAATAATACTTGCAATTACATAACTATTTCATTATAAATCTTTGTAATGACTATTTTAAATATCAAATATTCATAACTTTATTTTTATCAATGATTATTGTCAAAATATTTAACTTACAGCTTTAATCAAATCCTATTTTACACTCAACTTTTTTTTTTGTTTATAAGTTTTGAATTTAAAAATTTTGCGTAAAATAATTTGAAACCATTTTTTAATTAACTTGATAATGATCCATTAATCAATAATTTAAACACAAGTAAAGCATGCTTACTGAAATACTTTTTTAATATCAAAATAGCCGAAATCGTAATATTGTAATGTAAATTCTGTTTTCGATAATGTACTGATAATATAAAATATACAATTTAATTTGTTATGATTACATGCACTGAATAGAAAGACAAAGTTAATTGGATAGGGTATGGTTGCTTGAATCGGACGGTACATGGTTGGTCTTGCCAGCATCTGACGGTTGAAATTGCTTGTTGATGGGTGCTGGGACAGCAGGTAACATGGGATTAACTAACGAAGCTACCTCTTCACATGGCATTCAATCCGTCACGTGCTCCTCACGTGATTATCCCTGATACACATGTCTGGCATTTGCAAGTGGCAATGCCATCTCTTTCTCTCTCTTCTCTGAACTCCATTGTCTCAGTGAGTGAGTCCATGAAAACAATGAAAAAGGGGTTTCTTTGTTACCCCATTCTCTTCATTTTTCTCTCTCTGCATTGAAGCTTTTTTGTTCACTTTGGGAGCAGCTTCTTAATGTTCAATTTGGGACTATTCATTGCTTTGGTTGCTGACAAGCTGCAACTATGAAGGGCTTGCTCTCTCCCACTTTCCTTCTTCAAATTACTCTCTCTCTCCTTGTTTTTCTTCTAGGTGTGTTTTATTTATTGCAGATAAATGCATGACCCTTAATTGAGAATTTGACTCTTTTATGGTTAAATTGTCGCTAAGCTTTTCAAGTTTGCATCTTGATAGTTGGGTCACGGAATTTTCTTTTAATTATGATAGTGAATTTGCAAAAAGCAATGGAATTATGCTTCATCTCAGGTAGAATAATGTGTATTGTTGATGTTGTGTAATTTGGGTACAAACCATAATGAAAAAGGGATACATTTTTATGAGACTGTTCTTTGTGCATTGTAGAAGGCCAATGAGCTACCAGAAATAGTAACCAAAGAGCTCAATTTGTTCTCCAAGCTGACATGATGTGTAACGTTTCTCCATGTAGTTGATAAATAATGCAGTGTGTCTGATATCTTAATTATGAATGCGTGTTTGCGTACTTTGAGGCCCTAGGCAATGCAGAAGTATTTCATTTTCTTCTAGAAATGTTTCTTGTAGAAATATAATTCCTTAAGCTGAAAATTGCCGATAATGTTGGCAGTTGTGAACAAGTCTCAGGGCTCTCCAATCACTACTAAGGTTGATGCGTTGTCTCCTGCTTTCCCTCCAAGTACACAGCCACAGCCCTTTATTCCTCTTGTGGCTCCTTCCCCTTTGAGACCTTTCACAAATAATTCTGTGCCCACGTTATCAGGTATGGTTTGCTTTTCCTTTTAAGTCTGTCAGTGAGACCTTACATTATGATTCTTTTGTTTGCTCAATTCTCGTTTACACAAATACTGCTTACCCTTTGGCATATTGTAGTTTTTGTTGTAGAAAGTAAGGGGTTTTATGTATAATGGGAGGAAGTGTGATAAAGGAGAATGAAACACTAAATTAATATTAACCGAGATGTGTTACAAATTATAATGTATTGATGAGATGCTTATAAAACCTAGAGCAATAATTTTTATTAATACCGACCATAATCTTAACTAATTAGGGAAATAGATCATGATAAGATAAGGAAATAGGGTAAGCTAAGAGATATAAAAAAAATAGGGAAACTAATCCTAGAAATAAGTAAGATGTTTTCTTTTACTAATGTACATAACACTGGTGAATGGTGGGAAGCAGGGCCAGAGCCAAGATTTTAATCTTATGGGAGGGAGGCCAAGATCCAAAGTAGATTGAAAAGTTGACAAATATTCCAGTCAAAGAGAATAAATTAGCTGATAAATTACAAAATAGACATGAAAGATGTTGACTACTGAAGGATGCGGTGTGAAATTATAGTGTAGCACTGGTGAAAGTTTAACACCGATGAGTTCAGTGCTAAGGTGAGGTGCAACAATATGGGTTTATACCTGAAGACTGGTGCTATTTTTTCTGGGTAGAAGATTCTTTGGCGTTGGTGCTATATATGTTCTTGTAAGTAACATGGTGGTTAATTTGTCCACTTCAGTGGTGTACATGGCAGTGCTATGGTAATGGGTGAGTTTAATTCATTGTGTGTGTGGCTAATGATCTGTGATGTGGGAAGATCAGGCTGTTGTAAAGTCTTGAGTGGGGGTGAACTGCAGTGCAACAGTGACCACCAATTTGCATATCATAATTCATATCTTAGAAAAAAAAATGTAAAATTTTGGGGGAGGTGTTGGACATGGCTCCCATATGCAATCCCTTCCCTTCTGATCAAAAATAGAATTGTTTTTTCACATAATATTCTCTCAACACAACATAGGTCATGAAGGATCTCAAAGACCAACAAACGCTTGAAATATGTCAGTCAAAGTGTTGGTGTTGGACTAGCCGAAAATAAAATGTTATCAGAAGCTTGGTCTAAAATTCGTGAAAATTAGCTTTTTATGATTATATCTGGAAATAATTCTGCAAAAAGGGGGTTATTTAGAGTGGTTTCAATGGACAATGTAGATGGAAGAGCTGTCGGTTGGTTAGGAAACATGTCTGGGAAATTAAAGCAGCTAGTCTTTTATGACAAAGTTATGTGTCAGAAATGTTATCAAATCCTTCACTCTTTTGCTGGATTTGATTTTGTGTATATTAAGGGGTAACTCTACAATTATTCCTAGCTTCATTACGTGAAGCTATCCCGAAGAGTAGGACTATAAATGGCATCTTGCAAACAAACAGTGAAATCACTTCATTTTTTCTTTAACATGCTGTTGCATGTGTCCTAATACGTGTGCTTATCTTAAAGTCCTTTGAATTACAAACCTTTTGGTTACCGAGATGACTAAGAATTCCCTTTTGCTTCCAGGCCTTTGTTCATTGAATTTCTCTGCTGCTCAAGATATAATGACCACCACTGCTACTGATTGCTGGACATCCTTTGCTCCATATTTGGCAAATGTTGTATGTTGTCCTCAATTTGATGCCATGCTGGTGACCCTCATAGGGCAGTCGAGCAAATACTCTGGGGTGCTAGCTTTGAACTCAACTCAAGCTAGTCAATGCCTCTCTGATGTTCAGAAGGTCCTTGTCAGTCAAGGAGCAAATGAGAACCTAAAGAAAATATGTTCAGTCCACCCAACAAATCTCACTGAGGCCTCTTGTCCTGTTGTATCTGTGGATGAATTTGAGAGTGTTGTAGATACTTCGAGACTTCTGACTGCTTGTAGAAAAATTGATCCTGTAAATGAGTGTTGTGATCAAGTTTGTCAAAATGCCATACGTTATGCTGCCAGAAAAATTGCATTGAATGATTTGTCTACTTCAGATGGAAACCATAGCTTGCCTGGGCCGATAGCTAGGATCAATGATTGCAAGAATATTGTCGTACGTTGGCTGGCTAGTAAACTTGATCCCTCCACTGCAAATAATGTTTTTAGAGGACTGTCAAACTGCAACCTAAACAAAGGTGAGCATGGAGAGAAAAACAAAAACGATCTCCTTATATTTGATTATTACAGTTTTGGCTAATTTATTGTAATGTAAAAGCATACATCTTACAATGTTCAATGTTGTTATATCACATCACTCAGTATGCCCATTGGTTTTTCCAAGTGTCTCAAGTGTTGTGAAAGAATGCGGCAATCTCATACATAACCAAACAGCTTGCTGCAAAGCCATCAAAAGTTATGTGTCCGATTTGCAAGAACAGAGCTTTATAACCAATCTGCAAGCCTTGAACTGTGCTGCATCACTGGGAAAGAAATTGCAGAATGCAAATGTCTCCAAAGATGTTTATAGTATTTGTCATATAAGCCTGAAGGACTTTTCTCTTCAAGGTTGACATTGTCATATTTCCATTGCTTAGGAAACTGTTATTTTACCCTTTCTGCAAGTACTGATACTGATGCTTGTTTTGTTATGCGGATAACGATTGATGGGTTTTCCCTTGGATCAATCAGTTGGATTGCAAGGTATGAATTTTTTGTTTACAAATTTCTCTTCCAAAATTTTGTATTTTTCATTGTTCCAGTCATTCATAAAAATTATGATGTTTTTTTTATTAAATTTAAATTTCTCTCAATCGTCCTGGTTTTGTGACTTCATGCAGAATCTGGCTGTCTTTTGCCGAGTTTGCCTTCAAATGCAGTATTTGATGGAACTTCAGGGATTGGATTCATTTGTGACCTTAATGATAACATTGTAGCTCCATGGCCCACATCTTCATATGTGCTTCCATCCTCATGCAATAGAAGTATGTATAAGCTCTATCATGTATTTCTAGCTGATTGCCCTCTTTCATTGTATTCTCTCTATAAATAATGCATACTCAATTACAATACTTTATGACAAATTAGTGTCATTCCTTATTTGTATAAGCTAAAAAAGGAATTCTAATAATATATACAATTATTAGGCAGATTCTATTAATCAAATAAAAGGAAAAATAATAACAGATCCCTACTAACACCCCCTCAAATTGATGAGACTAATTGAGTAGCATCAATTTCTTAAGTAGAAACTAATGGGAGGGACGTGGAACAACTTTGGTAAAGATATTTAGTTGCTGAAGTTCTGAGCTCACATAAGGAAGAGATATAACATGATCATCTCACAAATAGGAGAATCAAAAGAAAGACATGGAAAAAATATTGATTACCAAAGAAAGTCACATTCCTAGAAATATCCAACTTAGGACATTGACATCATACAGAGAAAACATATTTTAGTAGGAGCATAACCACTAAAGGCACATTGTACATACCAAACATACACAATCAAAAGTGTGAAGACAATGGAGGGGAATCAAAGTGGAGAACCTGAGATGGAAGACAGTTGATCAAGTATTCACTTGTGGACAAAGCTTTAACCTAGAACTGAGAAGAGGCTAAAGCTTGAAGGAGTAGTGTGCAAGTGACATCAAGTAATTGTCAATTCTTTTGCTCATCAACATCATTTTGTTAAGGTATATAGGGACAAGAGTGTTTGGAAATAATACCTCAGCGCTGCAGTAACTCCTGAAACTCATGAGAAATATATTCTCCACCAAAATTTGTGCATAAACATTTGATACACATGAAATTTTTTGTCAATATGTGCCAAAAATTTCTTGAACATACAAAAAAAAATGTATTTAGACCTGAGAAAATATATTCATGTGAAACAGCTATATTCATCTATAAAAATTACAATTATTTGTTAGTTCAAACAATACACAAGAAGAGTAGTTGTATTGTGTAATAAAAAAATTTTACACTTGTAAAACACTTTTCAAAGATGAAAAACAAGTCTAATAAAAAAGGTTTCAAAGTGGGGATCAAAAAGCATAGAAGAAAAAACACAAATATTTATATTGGTTTGTCTTAACCATCAAGATTTCGTCCAATTCTTGGTATCAGCACTTAGTTTCACTAACACTCACAAAAATGAAGTATTATTTAAAGACAACCACTTTTGGCCTTAACCTAAGTATTCTCTTTACTTGCTTTTCCAAGCAAAAACCGAAAGTATTATTTATCCAGTAACATTTTCAACCTTTTACGCTTTCCCTAATTACCACAAAGTCAAGAGATTGAGAACAATGTTTGTATAAGACGAATATGAAATGCCTTAGTCTAGGTATTCTCTCACAGAAATCAAGAGTATTACAAATTGAATCATGGAGAATACTTGCTTAACTGTTTTCTTGTGTCCATCAATAATGCGAGTAGTCCATGTCTTCAGGTATATTTTAGGGTGTTAAAAATGGTAATCAGATGTTGAAAATACTTGCGAAGGACTTTGCATGGCTTTGTTTGAGGTTGGTAAGGATTACGAAAATTGTCATCATGCATTAAATGTCATGTAATGCATTTAACCGACTTGTTTCTTTGATAAGACAAAACAATGTACTTATCTCACAGTAGTTGGTAGAATATTTTTGACTTACTAGTAGAGTTTATTACCTAGAAAACAACACAGGACACTCAGAAGAATAATATTAAACAGAGTTCATATCAATAAATATTCAATCCCAAACTTCGTCTGATTGGGGAACCTTAGACAATACTTCATCTAAATACAGACAATGCTTTGTCTTGGTGAGTTTTAGACAATACTTCGTCTAATGCCTCTAAACATTTTTTTTGTTGCTAATCAAAACAAGGGTCTTGATAATCTTTGGTGTAATAGCATTTGTATTTTGAATGAGATAATACTTGTGATATATCCCACACATAACTATGAATTAGATCAAATCGTTTTTCATTATGATTTGCTAGAGATGGAAAAGGAAGTGTTTTGCTTTTGGCAAGTTTGTACATAGAACAATTGAAAGAGTAATTAGAAAGAGACAAACATTGAATGGCCTAACTTTCTATGCCTATTCTCACACTTATTTGAACCATTATGACAAGCTGAAAAGACAAAAGGCTATGCAAACCAAATTGTAAAGAAAATGATCTCTCTACTTTAGGCCCCCTTGCAATCACTTTGCATGATGTCTAATCCTGCATAGAACAACCAACACAAAGAAATTTACATTACAATTGTCATCCACCATTTGTCCAATCGAAATTAAATCCCAAGCAAGTCCAATACAAAATCATCCCGAAAAGAGGAACTAATGTTTCCAACAACAAAAAGAGGGAGAGCATTACCATCATAAATCTGAATGTTTTAAGTGCCATTATAAGTGTGAAAATTGTGCAAATTTTCAAGTGAACTAGTCATGTTATTCGAGATTTGTTACATATTAAACTGTTTTTAGATTGCTTCTGTTATTCTTTTGGGTGGATTGACTGTTAAACGGTTAATTGGTACCTATAAAAGCCATAAAACATGTTGTATTTTTTTTGCTTATGAATGAGAACAGTATCTCATTCTCTTCCTTGCTTTCTCTTGCTTTCTTCTTCTCATGCGCATCCTTCCGTTACTCTCGATCGAAGTTCCTCTAGGGTTTCCTTTTGGGTGGTGTTCTTCGGTGGCTCTAAGAGAATCCTAGATCACCTTTTGTTTCTACCATTTAGTATCAGATTGGTCTTTCTAGTGGCAAAAACATGGTAGAGGCAACAAAGTCTGCTCAAGCAATTAAAAAGATGGAAGAACGAATTTCCTCTAGAATGGATTCTCGTTTTATGGAATTGGCTGCTTTTTTACAGCAAACCTTGACTCTTTCTTCAAAAGAAACGTTGCAATATTTGGTTCAACAAAAGATTGAGGATGGAAATCTTAGTTTTTCAACTAAAAATGGCTTAGGCGCTATGCGTTCACATTTTTCATCATATGTGTGTGGGACTCGGCTAGCAAGAATTGATTTTCCCAGATTCAGTGGTGAAAATGTGAATAAGTGGATTTATCAATATGAAACTTACTTCTTGGTAGATAATACTCCAAATGAATTTAAGATGAAATTGGCAATAGTTCATCTTGAAGGCAAAGCTTTGTAGTGGCATACACCCCTTGCGAAATCTTGTTCTAATTTTTCTTTACCTTCATGGAAAGAATACAAGAAACTATTGATTGATCGATTTGGAGATGTTTGTGATGATCCGATGGCAGAACTAAAGCGACAAAGATCAGTTAGGGAGTATCATGAAGAATTTGATTCAATCATTACAAGATTGAATCTGACGGAAGAATATATCTTAAGTTGTTTTCTTGGAGGTTTAAAGAAGGACATCCAGATGATGGTCAGGATGTTTCAACCCAATTCAGTGCAACACGCTTTTGCTTTAGCCAAAATGTATGAGGCTATCAATCTTGGTAATGGTCCTGACAAATTCCAGCGAGGAGTCTTAGGTCCAATATTTATGCCTTCATTGGAGAATGTACCAGTCACTGTTCCTTCAAAACCTAAACAACAAAGAAACATAACCCCAACTTACATGGCAGAGAAAAGAGCTAAGGGACTTTGTTACTTTTGTGATGAGCCCTATTTAGCAAAACACTACTTGGTACATAAACAATTACAGATTCGTATTATTGAAATAAACAATGAGGAGGAGGCTATTGATGTGTTTGTCAGTGGTGGAGGTTACCATATACAAGGGGCTGAGCCACAAATTTCGATGAATGCGTTGACAACGGTGGCAGGTTTTAGAACAATGAGGATCACAAGCTATTATCAAAGAAACCCTTTACACATTCTTATTGATAGTGGCAGCACAACTTTTTTGACATGCAAGTAGCAGAAAAATATGGTTGCAGATTGAAAAGATGGATCCTTTGAATGTGGTGATAGTGTATGGATTGAAGATAAAAGTTTTTTCAACGGTAAAAAAACTTAGTTAGACTATTCAACACAACTTTTACACCTGATATATTTCTTCTTCCATTGGGATGTTGTGATTTAGTGCTGGGAATTGAATGGTTGATTAAATTGGGTGATATATTATGAAATTTGATAAACTCACGATGGAGGGGAGGAGACATGTGATGCAGAGTTCTATTGGGTGTAAGATTAAAACTGCTAGGAAACAACACCTGTGCAAGGCTTTTACAGAAGGAGTACAGCTATCAGTGATGCAAATTGGGGATGAAGAAGGAACATTATTACATTCTTTAACTACACGTGTGGATCATCCTACATTACCAGTGGAAGTGGAAAATTTATTAGGTGAGTTTGAAGATGTGTTCCAAGAACCCCAGCAACTGCCCTCACTCAAGCCACGACATGATCACCAAATTCCCTTGATTCAAGGAGCAAATCCGGTGAATAAAAGACATCATTGACAAACTTATATAGGAGTATATGAAAACATCAAGGCTGCTCACTTTATGGTTCTATCTCATCCTTATTCAGCAAAGGAGGTGGCTCAATCTTTTTTATATAATGTGTTTAAACTGCATGGATTTCCTGCCACTACAACTGGTGACAAGGATTATGTATTTGTGAGCCAATTTTGGCACGAATTAATGACAATATTAGCACCCAACTGGAGTATAAATTCAGCTCTCTACAAGCTGTCATCCACAAACGGATGGTAGGACGTTAGTAGTGAATCAATGTCTTGGGACTTACTTGAGGTCGGTCGGTCGTTAGTAGTGAATCAATGTCTTGGGACTTACTTGAGGTCTATGTGTACTGTCACCATAAAATTTGGTGAAATGGCTACTTTGACATAATGGTGGTATAACACCACATATCACACTACTACTAAGTCTACACCATACGAAATTATGTATGGTCAGGTTCTCCCATACATTTACCATACCTACTTGGGGAATCCAATGTTGAATTGGTGGATAGGAGTCTAAGAAAACGAGAGATGTTAAAAATCATTGGAATGAAGCAAGTGGCAAATAGGCACTGATCTAATAAGAGCTATGAAATTGGTGATAGAGTTTATGTGAAATTGTAGTCTAGTAGGCAGATTTCAGTGACCTTTGGGCATAATGCTAAACTAAACCCCAAATATTTTAGACCTTACAGAATCTTGGACCGTGTGGGAGAAGTGGCCTACAAACTAGAATTCCCTTTGAATTTAAAGATTCACAATGTGTTCCATGTATCACAGCTTAAGAAGTATGTGAGTGGTGCAGTAGTTTCTACAGAATTGCCCGATCAAGCATAGGAGAGGTCGCAAGAAAGGGAGCCAGAAGCCATCTCAAATCGGATGATGGTAAAGAGGAGAGGAATGGCGGTCACCAAAGTGCTGGTGAAATGGAAGCATGAATTCCTAGAAGACATTACATGGGAGTTTTACTACGATTTGAAGAGGAAGTACCCTTCCTTTCATTCTTGAGGACAAGAATGTTCTTATGGGAGGGGCATTGTCACATATTAAACTGTTTTTAGCTTGTTTTTGTTATTCTTTTGGGAGGATTGACTGTTAAACTGTCATCAGTACCTATGAAAGCCATAAAACATGTTGTATTCGGTTTTCTTATGAAAGAAAACAGTATCTCGTTCTCTTCCTTACTCTCTCTTGGTTTCTTCTTCTCATGCACATCTTTCCATTACTCGAACGGAGTTCCTCTAGGGTTACCCTTTGGGTGGTGTTCTTTGGTGCTGTTATTCTGTGGCTCTAAGAGAATCCTAGATCTCCTTTTGTTTCTATAAAGATTCCAAAATCAACAAACCAAAGCTAAGCAACAACACTGCATATCCTGAATACCCCAGGTAGAAAGAGCGGATAGTACCATATGTTGGATATCCCGAGGTGTTCAAGTTGCAATATTGGAGGTGGCAGGAGTAGAGGCCTGGGCCACTGAAGTGGTAGCACCTTCAAGGGCCTTCACTAGTTTCTACTTGCATATAGTTGGGCACTCTTTGATGTGCCATGTTGCTTGCAATAGTTACAAAATTTCGTGTTGCAATTGCAACTAATATGACCAAATTGTTTGCAAGAAAACCATTGCTTCAGTAAAGCAGGGCAACGGTTTCAAATTCTGGTAGAAGCTTCATGAGTGCTTCATGAGAAAATGATCTTGCTTGCTTAACTCATAGACTTGTTGAACAGCAGCAAGTTAATCCATATAAACTTCAGCCTGCAAAAATAGCTGAATGTCAGCCTGGAAAGATTTCGTTAACAATAGGTATCAATGTCAAGCTCCAACTGAAAGTGTTTAGCAGCATTGCCTGGTTGACTAGGTCTAAGGGTAAGTAGTATAGACTTGGTTCTGTTTCTGATTTGCTTTGTCGAGTATGATATTTGATTTGCTGTTAAGTTTGTCATGATCATAGGATGATCTTAAGTTTCTCATGGTCATAGGATTAGCTCTATAATAATCAGGCTAATTCTCTACACTAGTTTCAACCATTAACATTGGGGAACAAGTTGAATTCAGGCCACCATCAATTCAAAACTGTCCCCCCTCATGCCAACTTCCTGAAATGACTTGTATATGTCCATTTTCATTAATATTTTGCAACAACCAAGTGATAAAAATGTCAAGAATTTCTGGCTGCTTGCCTTCTTTCACTGTATTCTCTTGTATAAATAATGCATGCTCAATTACCATCCTACATGGCTGGCAAATTAATGTAAATCCGTATTTGTATAAGCTAAAAAAGGAATTACAATAGTATACAATTATTGAGCAGATTCTATCAATGGAATAATAGGAAATAATAGTAATGAGGAACATGTTCCTGTCTTCAACATTGGATTGTCCTTTCTAATATTTTTACCATGAGCAAAGACATATTTCCATTCTGTACCATGGCTAATTCATTTGTTCCTTCAATCATGCAATTGCAGCTACAAAACTTCCATCTCTTCCTACGGCAACATCCTCACAAAATGGTAAGTACCGTGCTCCTATACTGCTAAGAATTGGTATTTCAGGTTTGATATTCAGTTTATTTTCAAAGCAGTGGTAGTTGTAAGATATAGGGTCAGTTTGTTTGAAATTGATTTTCTCTCAAAACTCATTTCTATTCACCACAAAATTGATTCTTACAACTTCGAAGTCTACCAAAGCAATTCAAGTACAGTCAAAATCTATTTAAATTGATTCTTACAACTTCAAAGTCTACCCAAGCAATCCAAGTACAGTCAAAATCTTTTTTCACGAATGAGAATGTGATTATGAAGTCTAAACAAATTAGTACTTATAAGGTTTCTCCTCTCTTTTTTCATCTATGATCTCTTTAACCATTAAATATCCAGATGTCCAATATAAAATCTGTTAAATCAGTTTGTATTTTAATTTAATGTCATGCACATGCTTTCCTCCTATTCTTGCAGAAAAATGAAACACAGAAGATAGAATGAACAGAATTATTTATACATCTTAAAACTAGTAATTGAGTTTTCTTTTCAGCCAAATCATCTTGGAACTTCTGAAGGAGAGATTGAATATTAGACAACTTAATTTAGTACACTAGAAAATTGCTCAACTTGATAACATGAGCTTGCCTATGCATTTCCATTGATGAGTATCTACTCTTTCCATTTGTTGCAGGTCTTTTCATTAATACCTTGGTTTTGCCTCTCCTCTTTACCTCTATACTACTTCCCAAGTGGCTTCTTTAACTAAGTTTTTTTGGCTACAAGGATTTTTCAGATAAGCTGGGTATTCTTTCAGGATCTAAGGAAGAACTTGTCCTTATTCTTATCCAATCATCGAATATGTTTATAATGTCAGTAGTGAATGAGTACAGAAATACTATTTTGAGATAGTCTTTCTGGTAGATTCATGATTGTATTGTATTATTACCACATCATTGTTTCAATATTCTTTGCAATTGTAATGAATTTTGTTTCCGTATAAAGAATAGTATAAATATAAAAAAAAAATGATCTCAGTTCTTTGTGTACCATACAATTTCGTTTGCCTCTATTCATTATACTTTTAAGTGTGAGTAATTGAATAAACGCTGTAATTTTATAAGAAAACTTCCAAAATAGATGAATTTGAAAAGAATAATCAACTTCAAATGAGAACAACTTTTACTTTCTCCAATTGTTTACCACTTTTGAGGAAATCGTGTTGATCCAAGAACCTTTCCCCAATCAAATTTCAGAAAACGTGTAATCCGGAACTTTGTTCAATTAAATTATTCCAAAAAAAATTGCACTTGTTCCAAGAAAAGATGCATTCCGTGCCGAATTATACGGGTCGTGAAATTTGCTCAAAAGACAGAAACTTGCATGGAACTCGCGCTATTTCTTTGACTCCAAAAGAATAAAAAAGTTAGAAGCCACCAACCACTGTTACCATGGTTTCAGTAAAACCAAAATTAAAACTCGTGTTTTTCTATGTATTAAGAAAACCTCTTTAGTTCTTGAAAGGAATCATAAATTATAATTACATATCTTGATAAGATGAGAAACATATCTTCATAATAACGAATATCAAGATTATATAAGAACTCATAATCAAAAGATAAAGATTATATATATATATAATATTTATTTTAATATTATATGTTTAAATTATCAAAGGGTATCAAATATGTTTTATTTATTGTATTAATTTTATTTTTTTCAATAACATTATTCTCTTACTTTAATATTGGCAGATAAAGATACTTTGAGAATTCAACTTTTTTTTAGAACTGTAAAGGGTAAATTTAGGCATTTTTTTTTTCTTTTTCGGTTGTTTGCTATTTGGTACGAGTATGCCTGTCTTTATTTGAGAGTGACATTTTATTATTTTTCTTGAAATTTTTTTCAATTAATCTCATATTGATATTGTCAAATGCAATGTCTGATTTAGATTATTATTTTTTATTAGTTGTAAAGTGCTTTGAGTTCAATCTTCAGAATTATAAAATTGTAGACATGTGGTGAGCATGTGCCGAACTTCAACTTTTACTTTTAAATGGTCTTTTTTTTTTCATTGGCTGTATCATTTATTCTTTTATAATATATTTAAAAATATATTTATGTAGTTGTTAGAGATCTCATCCACCAAAAAATAATTTATAATATATAAATAGAATAAATATTATCTTAGTTTTTAAATTAATTTTCTGAAGATAAATTAGATTCATAATCACATTTTAATATTATGAAAGAAAATGAAAAAAAAAACTAAAAAGTTATTAAAATCACCTCAATAAATTATACTTAAATTTTCTTAAAAACAATTTCTAGTAACATTTGACTAAATCACTCTTTGTAATAAGTTTTTATATTTTGCTTTGAATGTGATAAAAGAGGTGAAGTTTATCTCTACAAGACCATATAGGATTAACTGAAGAAAAATGTGATAGGGAAAGAAAGTAACATGAGTTAATTGAATAATTTATAATATTTTAAACTATTCTATTTTTACCAAACCAAATTTTTATAATAAATACATTATATTTCTAAAATAAATCCGTGCGTTGCACGGGTCAAAGTATTGGTAATTTATTTATACACAAGAGAGCCCTTTATAATATTTTACTGAATCCATCAAATGTGAGGACCACTTGGTTTCTTATAATAATAAATTGGTCTTTTCCTTTTATTATTATTATTATTATTATGTATGGGTGTCACGTGAGGCATTAACTAACTTCCGAAATGTTGACACTGTTTTTCCGACCATAAGATTATTTTTTTCGTATGTGGTGCTCGTTGTGTGGTTGGCCAATACCTAAACACTGACAATTATAATATAAAAATAGTACAAATCTAGATATAAACATTAGTACAAATCTATATATTAATTTATGAATGTGAGATTTTACAATATGCAATACCATGTTTGGGATGTGTAATTTTCAGTATAAAAAATTAGTGCAGTTCAAGTTTTAGCAATGTTATGTTTAATTTGTTTAATTTTTTTTTTCTTACATGTTACATGCGCTCTATTCTAACTTATGTTGTAAAAGTGACTTTTAAGTTTAAAAAGGTTGCATGATACTTTTTAGTGGAAAACAATACAAACTTTTTTTGTATTTGTACTGTCAACAGTTCTTTTTGCATATATAAGCTTTTTTGTTTCCTAATCTATCATTTTCACTGTTTGAATTTGTGGAATTTAAATTCATCATAATTTTGTTGTTGAATTCATTAACTTTATGATGAAAAAGTCAAGAACAGATTAGTAGATGAATTTGACATAAAATTGATAGATGGAAACTTTTACTAACAATTGAATTTGAGTTATATTTTTTAAGGACAAAATTGAATAGACATTAATTTTGGTTACAAAATCTCCTAACATCATGCATTTAAATAAATTAAATTATGTATGCTTGAATTTGGCTCACATAATATAATAAAAATAAATGTTAATGCATGGTCGAAAATTTAAGTGGGATTTTGTGGTTTGGCTCGTTAGTGTCAGAAAGATTATGAAGGTAGATTAGACATTTTAATCTACTGTTCACTGAAGAGACACCGCAAACTAATAATTATTAATCTCATTTTTTTTAATTTATTTGAATTAAATTGACGAGGTTATATCTATAAAACATTAGATTGTTCTAGAATTAATCATTAGATTAAATATATTATTCAAAAGTCAGATGGTATTACATAAACAAGATACCTTGAAATAACTCGAATAAATATGACTTAACTCTGACTTTACTAAATCGACTTAATAAAAATATTTAATTTAGATGAATCTCAAAAAATTACTTTTAGATTATTTTAATACAAATCTTGACGTAATTAATAATAAATAAAATAAATGAAAATTATAAATAACACCTAATATAATTCGTGATAAAAAGACAAAATATAGACAAAGACCAGTTTAAAGAAGATAAAAGAAGAGACAAGTGAGTGCTAACACGTAATATGAAATTTAGAATATAATAGGATTTTACAATTGGAATCTTTTCCTTTCATTTTTTAACCGATTATATTCATGCTTTCAAATGATATTTAAAAGCTAAGTTAAAAAAAAATGATTTTATTTGTATGATAAAGTGAAACCATCTGAAGCATAGATATAAGCATGATTTGAAGAAAAAAATGTCTCAAATCAATCATCTTTAGAAAATCGATTATACTCGTTTCAGATTTTTTTTTTTCTGTAAAAAAAAATGTCACTTTAGCCTAAAGTATATTTGTATTTTCTGGTTTGAACTTTTAGTAAAGAAAACAAAATGAGTGTTTACGAGTTTGTGTAGAAGAAAACCCCATATTTGGCTCGGTGTGGTGAGAGAAAAGTGCGTCACTGATTCCGTCACAAGGGTTTGTCTCTATCATGAATTGGACACATAATTACAACATTAAAAACTAGAGACAGATCCACTTTGGTGCCGCAAAAATAGTGGCACCCCATTTTCTTATCCTATTTTTTTATTTTATCCCTGCTAAATTATTTCAACATATTTAAATTTAATATTAAATTTGATTATTGGGGAATGATATTCACCATATAATATGAAAAGTTACTAGTGTTGTTCTTCCTAGGAAGAATACCAACTCACTAATTCAGAAAATTTATTATTAATGTTTTAATTACAAGATGATTACTTAATTTTATCTTATAAAATTAATTTATAAGATGTGAGTTGCACCTAAATTAATGTAGAATTTTTAATATATTTTTCTTATATCAAAACTGTAGAATTTGTGCATGTAATTGTATATTTAAAAATAATCTAATAACATCTCGATAATAAATAAATATGCTTAATAATTTTAATGTCATCTTAAAATAAGATTTTAAATCTAATTTAATTTTATAAAATTATTATTTTAACTGTTATTTTAAAATAACATTTACACATTATTAAAAAATTTTATTTACAATACATATAAGATTTCAAACACATATATAAAACAATAATTTTTGGTAAACATCCTTTTTTTAAAACTTAGTATCAAAGATACAATAGAGTTGTCAAAAATTAAATTAGAATATTTAAAAAAAAATAGTCTTATGGAATAAGATAAAAGTAAACCTCTTTTTATTTAAATTTGTTTATTGAGAAAATGTGTTTAAAGTCTGAGGTTTCTTGCAAACATATTCTGATTCCTTTGTTTTTGTATCATTTCGATTTGTCCTTTTATTTCCAAATTGTTTGTAAATGACGAAGGAAACAACCAACCACACTTTAAAACCCTCACTAAAAAACTATTATCAATTAGCCTCTTTTTTCTTTTTTCTTTTTTATTATTAACATTGTTGCTGATTGAGGGTGCTGACTCAAACGGAAAGTACAGTTATATTAATTTCAAGAGAGACAAAAATATATTGAATAATTTATTAGTACGTTGAAAATATAATAAATAAATAATAAAATGGTAAATATAAATCACAATGAAGTGTGAGAAAAATAAAATATTGGGTAGTTAAGCACATTTTCCTCATGTATTTTTTTTTGCCATTTTAGGTATGCAAATTGTGTATGCATAGCAACAAAACCATTTATTGGGTGAGAGAATTAACGTCATTGATTCCGTCACAAGATCAATCAGATTTACCTGGTTGTCTCTGTCACATGCACAGCTATTATTACATTGAAGATTCCTCATTTTTGAAACAAAAATTAGAAAGTAGAACAAAACAAAAATGTTCACTTCTAGTCAAATTAAGCCCTAATTATTTTATAATTATTTTGATTATGCATGAACATAGGAAGAAACCAAATCTCACTCACTGTGTTTGGTTGGAAGTGGTTGTGATCTAAATGGTGGAGGACATTAATGTTAGATTCTGTGTGTGGAGAGACCTTAGTTGTCATAAAACACAACCTAATGAATCTGAGAACAATTGGCATAAAGCCATGCCTTAGGTGGCAGAAAAGTTAAGGTAATTTAATACAATAAAACAAAACAGTTGACCTACCCATAACTTTAGTGGTTGGAAATCTTCCATGCTACCAACCACTCTTATCAAAACTTAAATAATGTGATAAAAAAAAACAAGTTTCCAAGTTTCAATGTGATTGTTGTTTTGGCTTTTTACTGCTTAAATTACCCTTTGTACCTCTGACAAAGAAGGATAAAAATGAAGAATTAACATAGGTTATGGAGTCCCTAATGTTGGAGCTTTTCAGAACATGTTACTAGGAAGATGAGTTAATGGAAATTATCACACTTCTTTCCATTTAAAAATGTTGGTGATCAATTTTATTTAAAATCAAAATTTTAAATGTAAAATCCTATATATTATCTATAATTTAGATTTTAACATAGTGAAACTTTCTAAATAGTCTAATAAAATCATAAAAATATATTATTTTCTAAACCAATTATTTATTTATTTTAGTAAAAATATTTAGTTTAAACTTAGTTTTAATTAAAAAAATAATACAATTAAAATATTAACTTATTATTTGTTTTATTAGTTATAACACCATCCAAAATATTAATATAATTAAGATGCAAAACAAATTCAAATTGAATTAAAAAATTAAGAGTTGTTTCTACTATAATATTTATCTAAATTAAGATATTTTTAATATCCATCTCTTATTTTTTTTATTTTCTTTAACCATCTTTCAAATACTTTTTTATTTTTTATTTATTTTTTATTGATATATATATATATATATATATATATATATATATATTTAAAGACAAATAAAAATTTATTTTCTATACTACAGTCTTATGATTACAATTTTATCAATTATTTACTATCTTATATATAATTTTAATTTTAACTATTTTATTAATGATACTAGTTTTATACTTACACGAATTTAATTGAGTAAGAAATATAATGTAACTATTAAAAATATATAAAAAATGAACAAATATTTACATATTTTATTACAGTACAAAATTTAAATATTTTAAATAATACTAGTATCGATAAACATAGCCAAGAATGCTACATCAAGATTGGAATGGGTCCAAACAATACCCACCAAGACAAAGATTTGAATATATTTACTACCTCTAAAAACAATTAAATACTATAAATGAATATTTATTTTAAAGTATCATTAATCACGTTGATATTAAAATACTGTTTTTAGTATATATTAAAAAGTTATGAATGGTAGAAAGTTGAGGGACCAATCTCAGGGGTAGTCTTGGAGGTCACATGACATCAAGCCCCTGCTCTGTTGCAGTTATTGCTGTCAACCAGTGTATGGTCCTCTTCAACCATGTGCATCTACTTATTTCACATATCCACCTATTTAATAAACTTTATCCATTTTTTTTTACAAAATTTACTATAGAGAAACCAAGAGAAGAAAATGAGTAAAAAATAAAAATAAATAACTGAAATATAATTACATGGAGATTACCTAACAGAAAAGAATAAAAAATAAGTTATTTTAATTATTTATTACTGTTTTTAACAATTTTGTTAAAAAATAATTTAAAAAAAACAAGGTCGCATAATCTATTATAATATCCCATATTTTTATTGATATAAACCTTTTTACTCTTTTACTTGTTCCCGACTTTCTGGAGAGAAGTTTGTGAAAGTGACATTTCTTTTCAATTTTTTCTCTTTCGATATTTCATCATCATAACAAATCATTATGTTTTTTTTTTTCCCTCTCCATAACCATAATCAAACCGACCTTACCGCAGTAGATACAATATAATGTTTGTTTTATTTTTAAAATTCTGTATGAGGTACAATACATTTTTGAGAAAACACGTAGAATAAATTATCGTTATTTTACAGTATAAAAAATTATTGATTTTCATATAGTAATTATAATTTCATTTGAGTTTTAATCATACACTTGTTGATTATAGCTCTAAACACTAACATAGAAAATACTATTTACGTGTTAATTCATTATTTATCTTTTATATGATACCTATAGTTAGTTTTTGGTGTTCATATAATTATAGAAAATTAATTAATTTTAGTAAAGAGATACAATTTCTTTTAAGGTTTACGTAATAAGACAAATGCTTACTTGATATTGTCACATAGAAAATATAATTAATTACTTACCTTTAGTTAGTGAGATAACTATTTTGCATTATTTTAAACTAAAATAAACTATTTCTAAAAGAAATGCAACGCAACTATCTTTTACAAAATTATAAATTGTGTTTGAAGATATTTACTACCACTAAAAACAAATATATACTGTAAAAACATTTATTTAAAAAAAATATTAATAGTGTTTGTAATGAAAATTATAAATATAAATAAAAAAATGTATCAGATAAGATATACATAATATGTTAATACTATTATTTTAAAAATAATATTATATATAATATTAAAAAGTTACAATTGGTAAAACTTCGGGAGTAATGTTTCCATAGTACTGTTTCATACCAGAGAAAATTGTTCACATAAAACACTGTTTCAAAAAAAAAAAATATTCCCCAATAGCACACTTCCAAATGTTACAAAGTAGCAGCATTTCGAAATCAGTTCAGCAACAGAGATTTTCAATTTCTGAACTTGCTCTTTGTCCATTAGAAAATCAGTAGGGATTCATTCTCTGAAAAAAAAAAAAAACTGAAATTCAAACTGTGTTTTCCTTTTTATCTTAAAGAAAAAACTAAAAATGATTACTTAATAAGAATTTTCATTTTAAAATGGAAATGTTAATTTTCTTATCTAAAAAATAATTAACTTATAAACTTAACTGAAAAAAAAATTATCATTTTAAAATTAGAAGATAAATTTAAAAATGTTAATTTTAAAATTAATTTAAATATTTTTTATTGTAACTAGTTTCTTAACTTAATTATGTAATATTTAGAAAAAACATTTTTAACCAAAATTATTGATAGAATTATTAAAAATAACATTTTTAAATTTAATAAATAAATTTAAACAATGATTGCAATCAATATTATTTTTTTTAAATTGATTGTGCTATAAAATTTAAAAATTAGTTGAAATTTTTTAATTTAAATTCATTCGTTATTTGAAAAATATGGGTAAAATAATTATCCTTTTTATATAAATTTAATCTCTTTAATTTATCATTACTAATAAAGTGATAAATATGGTATAAATGGAATATTTACTTATAAATGAATAAAAAGTAAATTTAAACATAAAAAACTTGAAATTAATTTCAATATCAGTGAGAAATTGTTTAATCAAATATTAGTTTAAGCATATGAATTTAATTTTTTTATGAGATTATTTTAACTTTTTTTTCAAGTAAAGATTATTTATTTAAAACATGTAATTTAATACAGAGAATTAAATGAATATATAAAACATGTCTAAAATATAATATAATTACCATTGATGCATCACTACCGAATGATTTTAAGTTATGGTCATGTGCTGTTAAATGACAGTGACCATCATCTTAACAATTATAACCATTTGACTCATCTCAAAGGGAAGTTGAGAAGTAAGAAATATATAAGACATTTTATAAGATAAAAAAAAATATTTAAGATAAATCTTTATCATTATAACTGTAAAAACTAGCTAACAATTCAACAAGATCTCACACAATTAAACCCATAATTCCGGAGATATCAAAGGTTGCCATAAATGTAACATTTTCAAAAATAAAACTATCAAATATGCAAACACACACAATTCTTCAAAATATGTATTTATCATTGGAGATCAAAAAATAATATTTACAAGCCAAAATTAAATTATTCTAATTACGTTTCCTTACTCAACCTAAAAACATAACCAGATGTCTTATATGCAACATCCTTTGCTTCCTATTAAAACACAGTCGTCATAGATGAAAAAACAAAACATAGCAAATGAGAAAAAACAGAATAATCTAACTATTTAAAAGAACCTTATTTTAAATATTTAGCATGAACCTTAAGAATTTCTAAAGATTTCACACAACAATTCGAGCAGTCTAAGTCCCATCATCATTAATCAGTCAAATCAGTTCACAAATTAATATTTATAAACTCTTTACTCTATTTTAAAAAAAACTCATACATTTATTTATGATGATGACTTTAATCTTTAATTTGATGACAGTTGGAGGTTGAAGACAGAATTTAAAAAAAAAAAGGTGTAAAAAAAACTAAAGAACCTTATTTTGATAGAAATAGTAATTACATTAAAATGATACTTGAATCCTTAAAATTTTCTATCTATATTGCTTTTCACTTTAATAATATAAATTTAATAATATAAAATTCATGTGTCATTTAATTTTATTACTTATATTCTAATAACAAATGATTCTGGCATTTGTCTAATAACTATTTTATTACTAAATAAATATGATAAAATAATAATTTTTTGATAATTAATAAAATTCCTACCAAATATAAAAATATATTCAAGGAATAAAATTTATTATTGTATTAACTATAATTTTTAATAGTTAATATTAATTTTATATTTTAAATATTAACTAAGATAATTAATGTAAATCATAATAAAATTTCCAATTTTCGTTATCAATGTTTTGTGACAACTCATTAAGTTAATATATTAATTAAAGTTAATAAAGTATTTAAATTAATTACATTGAAAAATTAACATTTTTTCCATTTAAGCCTCAAATTTTAAAATGGAAGCTTTATATTACAATTATTATAAAAGTTTTCTGGTTAACAATATTTACTCCCGTCCTTATCCAGTCCTTATCGAGTTAGGGTAATAAATAAATTACAATTAATATAATGTTTAATATTTATTTAATTTCGCACCTAATTTCAAAAGTTTTAAATGTTAGATGGAAACAATTTTGAAAGATAGTTTGGTAATATTTGGGGAAGGATGCTAGTGAGGAATTTGTGTTGTGAAACATTGTTTTCTATGAAAATAATAATTATATAATAACTAGCAGCCCCTCGGATTAAATGCGAGTCATGCAGTGTATGGTCCTCAACTGCCATGTGCATACCTACTTCCAATCTCATCATTTTATATATCTACCAATTAAAATTATTATTATTTTTTATTTCTTTAAATAAAATTATTATTATATAAAATAAATATTGAAAAATCTTTTGTTTTATTAAAATAAAAACTAATAATAAACATCTAGTGTCAAATCAAAGTAACTTTTTTTTACTTTCACTTTAAACCTCTGTAATTATAAAATATTATATTTAACCAAGTGAGAGTGTGAAAAAAAATAATATTGTCAGAGACTATGATGATTCCAATAAGGAAAATGATGAGCGTACTTTGAGAGACTATCATAGCCACATGAAATAGAAAGATTTGAGAGGGGCAAAAGAGTCTTTCTATATCTTGATATCATATTAATAATAAATAATAATAATTAAATTGAAGTGATTTTAGGTGTAAATGAAATTGAAAGTTTTAGTATATAATCCAGAAGAAGGTGATTTTGGGAACAGCGTTTGGTGGGCGAGGGTGTGCAGAGAGAAAAACGAAGGTCACAAAGAGAAAGAAGGTGGTTGGAAATGGATTCTCAATCGGCGCAGAAGGAGGTTAACGAACCGTTGGCGGTGCCAGAAGAATCGTTGCCGCAACAACCTTCGTTTTCTCGATCCTTCAGCTCCCGACATGGCTCAAGCGGTGAACTTGAGCAAATACTCACAGACACCACCCTCCCTTACTCAAAGCGCGTTGGAACAGCAACATGGATCGAGTTCAAGCTCCTCTTCCACCTTGCTGCTCCCGCCGTCATCGTCTACCTCCTCAACTACGTCATGTCCATGTCCACACAAATCTTCTCCGGCCACCTCGGCAACCTCGAACTCGCTGCTTCTTCCCTCGGAAACAATGGCATCCAAATCTTCGCTTATGGCCTCATGGTATTGTCTAAACCCTAATAACTTAATTCTGTTTCAACTAACTAATAACTGAATTCTGTTTCAACTAACTAATAACGGCGAGATGTTTTGTAACAGTTGGGTATGGGAAGCGCCGTTGAGACGCTATGCGGACAAGCATACGGAGCGAAGAAATTCCACATGTTAGGTGTCTACCTGCAACGATCAACAGTGCTGCTCTCACTCGCCGGCGTTCTGCTAACGATAATCTACGTCTTGGCGGAACCGATCCTACTGTTTCTCGGCGAGTCGCCGGCAATCGCGTCGGCGGCGGCGCTATTCGTGTACGGGCTCATCCCGCAGATCTTCGCCTACGCCGTGAACTTCCCCATCCAGAAGTTTCTCCAGGCGCAGAGCATCGTGGCGCCGAGCTCGTACATTTCGTGCGGCGGGCTCGTGTTCCACCTCGTGATGAGTTGGGTGGCGGTGCAGAAGCTCGGGATGGGGCTCTTCGGCGCGTCGCTGGTGCTCAGTCTCTCGTGGTGGGTCATCGTGCTGGCGCAGTTCGTTTACATCGTCAAGAGTGAGCGGTGCAAGGAGACCTGGGGCGGCTTCACCTTCGAAGCGTTTTCCGGGTTGCCGGAGTTTTTCAAACTGTCGGCGGCTTCGGCGGTGATGCTCTGCCTCGAGACGTGGTACTTCCAAATTCTGGTGCTGCTCGCCGGATTGCTCCCTAACCCTGAGTTGGCTCTCGATTCCCTTTCCATTTGGTTAGTTATTCTCTCTTCATCACTCCTTCAAATTAGGTTTTCATAGTCCCTTTTTCATCATCTTAATACATCACATCATGGTTTATGATTCATAGTACACATCATTATAGCATATATTAACCACCCAAATCATTACTTTAATCTTTCATTATCTGTTATTTATGTTAATATATCTTAATGCTAAAACCTGCATCACAACTTTCTTTGTAAATCTTAACCACTCTGACTTTCTGATCTACTAATTAATGTGACCATGTTATTGATTTTTATAGTGATTGATTCAAAATTTCTATTTAAGATCATTTTTCCGGAATGGGTTTATTCCAAGTAGAAAAGTTGGGTGTAGAAAAGGTATTCTCTTTGGGTAGACAGAATCTATTCTCTAGATTTTGGATACCAAGATAGCAGCCAAACAAGAGAATAAAATAATTATTATATATTATTCATGGATTATAGAAGATTGCAATTTACATAATACTACTTTTGAGATAATTATTATAAAAATCAATAATTTTTTTTGGAAATATTGCTTTTATTTAGGTGACGCCATAAAACCGCTTTATAAATTCAGTGTATATACTATTGTCTTCACGTAACCTATTATAATAGTATAAGATAAATACGAGAGAAAAAAGTTGAATTTGAATCGAATTCCAACTTGTAAACAAATAGATCCAAGCCTCGTGACACACGCAACACCACTTGGCTGGTTAAAAACGAACACATGCTGTGATAATATACTATGCAACAACAGTGACAACACATGGTGCGTCGTTTACTGCATCTGTTCTTATCATTCTTTTGTTTACATAGTAAAATTTTATTTGAATATTACAGATTATAGTATTAAATCATAACTTATTTGGCTGTTATATTTTCAAAACATTATTATTTTTATGTTCCTTCTTGCAGCATTTATTTTTTCTTTTTGATATTATTTATTTTATTAAGTACAGAAACAGTTTTATTTTTTAAAATATAACTTTAGTTTATCCTTAACGCAATCATTTTAGTGTCTATCGAATTATGACACTGAGTCCAATATTTACAGAAAAGAAAAAAAAAATAAGGAAACGGACAATACAAGTGCACCTCTTAAAAAAAGAGAAGGAACTAGAATAAAGTTATGATTGATTAAACTTTTACATAACTTTTTTAAAAAAGAAAAATATATTATTTTTTAATAAAATGCAATTTACTTTTGCATCTTTATTTTTTAAAAAAATTTAAACAACAAATCTATTTAAAAATATGAAAAAAATATGATTTCTCTTGCCTTCCTACAAGGTTTTGTAGGTGCTTTACCTCCACTCCAAAAAATATTAATTTATACTTTTTTTTTATAGATATTTATAAAGAATTGTCTCAAAATTTTAAAATATTATATTATGATTAAAAATTTATAATATAATTGATTATGCTGATTTTCAATTTACTTTTTTTATTTTTCGTCGAAAGGTACAGTGCTTTGTTTTCTATCTTTTCTGATTCTTGTCATTCTCTAGAGGTCATAAGAAAAGGACATTTGGCGTCGCCTTCTTGTACTGAAGAAGGGCTGTTTTCTTGGAGTGAGAAAGAAAAAAGTAGTATGATTGCTTGCGTTTCAAAGCCAATCTCATACCAACGAGGAATCAATTCGCGGTTTTCTTGAAATTTTCCGTTTCCTTTTTCAGATTTTGGGTCCACCAAAATAATATCACTGTGTGGTTCTTGTCCTAACTGTCACACTTAAATTAGCATTCTATGCATATTAATGATCTTTGTTTTGTCGTATAGATTGTTGGTGTCCTTTCAGCTGTCTTTAGGGGAAAAAGCTGTCTGAAAAATAATTACTCTCAGGATAAGCCTTGAAATTTCATGCATCACCTACCACCAACCATTTGGGTCCCTTGATCTGGTTATATATTTATGAAATTAAAAATAGATTTTGCAAATAGAAATCAGTCGCACCCACATAATTTATTTATGAACATCTTTCACTCGGTTAATAAAAATCAGATTACTTTTCTACAACAACACTTGGTTGAACAAGTTTTTCTCTTGCTAACGATTATTTCTTATTGCAGTACCACAATCTCTGGATGGGTTTTCATGATCTCAGTTGGATTTAACGCAGCTGCAAGGTTTGATTCTCCTTCATTTAGAACTCAATTTTTGATCTGTTTAAATTAATTTTCTTATTGTAAGAAAAGTATACCATGTAGTTATTTTGGTATGGACCAAATATTTAAAGGGAATCCTTCCTTTTGTGCTTTTAAGTGTTCATGACAAGAAGATTTAGTGTAAGACTTACAAAAGTTAACACTTCTTATCCAAATCACCAGGTTCTTCAACTTTATAAAGCATCTTTTTTTAATATAAACTTTTGTGTAAAAGAGAAAAATATTTATCTTGAGAACAATTATGTTTACGAGAGAAGGGTTTAGTTGGCATCACATAAGAATGATTTTCTGTTGGTTTTGTTTATATGTTACTGCAGTGTGAGAGTGAGCAATGAGCTAGGAGCAAGAAATCCAAGATCAGCTGCATTTTCTGTGAATGTGGTGACAGTGATATCTTTCATAATATCGATTATTGTAGCAATTGTGATTTTATCACTAAGAGATGTCATTAGCTATGCCTTCACTGAAGGGGCAGAGGTGGCTGCTGCTGTCTCAGATCTTTGTCCCCTCCTTGCCCTTTCCATTGTCCTCAACGGCATTCAACCTGTTTTGTCTGGTATTACTACTTGCAACATTCATTGGACTATTGATTAGCTTTTATTTAACTGAGAAATTTCACGTAGAATTTATGAAAATAAACTCATAAAGATAATATTAATGAAAATAATCCATATTCTTAAATTTGTATATGATATGTTTTTAGACTAATGCATGCATGGTTTATGAATAAAGGGGTGGCTGTTGGATGTGGATGGCAAACTTTTGTTGCATACGTAAACGTTGGTTGTTATTATGGAATTGGCATTCCATTGGGTGTGGTTATGGGTTTCGTTTTCAAATTCAATGCAAAGGTATATTCTATTTCAAACTCAATGCTGTTATTTGATCTTTCTCACCCAAAATCTTCCATTTTATTGTAACGCAACTTAATTTGCATGCTCTTACGTGTGTGTCTACATGCAGGGAATATGGTTGGGAATGCTTGGTGGCACCGTTTTGCAAACCCTTATTTTAATGTGGGTCACATTTAGAACTGATTGGAATAAAGAGGTGAGAGAAAAGCTATAAAATTGGTACACTTGTCCATTCCACTATGCATATAATTAATAGGTTAATAATATGTGATGAAAATTTTGGTGTATTAGGTCGAGGAAGCAGAGCAGAGGTTGAATAAGTGGGAAGACGTAAAGGAGCCACTTCTCAAGAACTGAAGAACAGAAATGGGGCTTTGGATTTAGTGAATTATTTTGAAGTGGGGCTAAATTATTGATTTCACTGTCAAGAGAGGTTGAGAGTGCCCTTATAATCTCCCATGGTGATATGAAGCAAGTACTCTTCCAAAATTCAAATTGCATTCTCTCTTGAAAGTGATATAAACAGGTCTTACAATTTGGACAAATGAATTAGCATGTTGGTGTAGCAAATTTGTAAGAAATATAAGACCCTACTAATTAAATATAAAAAAAAACATTCAAGAATCAGCCTCATTGTAGCAATTTTGAAGAACTGGTAACAATAAATCTTTGATGGATATTAGTCTTGAATTTGATCAATTTTAGTAAGAATTTAGATTCAATTTGCGAATGAAAAAAATAATATTGAAAGACTTTTTATACTGAAAATGACCTGTTTGAGAGATTAGTAAGATCTTATGTATCAATAACATATATATATATATATATATATATA
>Ga0209489_103587_pt1 | contig 29994 bp, 15 predicted proteins | sample SiratrowhiteBW_FD_187527 | JGI IMG/M metagenome (GOLD analysis project Ga0209489, IMG submission 187527) | Root nodule microbial communities of legume samples collected from California, USA - Siratro white BW (SPAdes) (version 2) | ecosystem: Host-associated > Plants > Roots > Nodule | place...
ATATATAAATATAATTTTTCATATATATATATATATATATATATATATATATATATATATTCATATTTATCACTTTGACCTGTTTTTTAGTTTTGTACTCTCTTCTGTTTCTACGCTTGCTGTTCTTCTTTTGGCTCTTTTATTCCTACTAAGCTTCCCGGGTGTCGTTTGCAGAAAAAAAAATGCCAGAAATTCAATTGGGTTCGCATACTATCAGATCACATGGAACCAGAGTGGCAAGGATACATATGCATGACTGGTTGATTCTTTTGCTTCTTGTGATCATCGATGCTGTCTTGAATGTAATAGAGCCATTTCACCGTTTCGTTGGGGAGGGGATGATGACAGACCTTAGATACCCATTGAAAGATAATACTATTCCCTTTTGGGCTGTTCCGGTATATTTAGCTTCCTTGGATTGCGTCTTCAATTCTAAGAAACTTATTCATTACTGAGATTATATGTCATGTTTCTCCTTGACTTGGTTAATATTCAAGGCATAAGTTTTTGAATTACAATTCCTGAACAGATAATAGCCTTATTGTTACCACTGGCGGTTTTTCTCGTTTACTATTTCATTCGAAAGGATGTCTATGACTTCCACCATGCTATATTGGGTACATTTCTGGACCTTACTAGTCTTTTTATGTCCATATTTGCACGTCATTTTGATATACTGAAACCTTTTACCGAATGCATCTCAGGCCTTCTATTTTCTGTACTCATTACTGCGGTGATAACTGATGCCATCAAGGATGGTGTTGGACGGCCAAGGCCAGATTTCTTCTGGCGTTGTTTCCCTGATGGAAAAGGGGTGGGTTCTCAATTTTATTGACCTCCTAGATAGTCTTGTTAATGTCATTACCATGTCAAATGTACAGCTTTTATGTAGTTAACTACTCAATGAACGCTCCATTGGTGCATTACATGATCAGGTGTTTGATCCAGTAACAAGTGATGTTCGGTGTACTGGAGATAAGGGTGTTATTAAGGAAGGGCACAAAAGTTTCCCCAGCGGACATTCCTCTTGTAAGTACTCTTTACAATCTTAACTTTGAGACAGGTGATATTTCAGATAGAGAAAAAGCTTTTTTATCCCTGAAATTTCCATTGGGAGGACTTGTTGACTCCAGATATCTATACGAGTTACAATCTCACAGTATGTTCATGATGAAGTTCGTCTATTCTAATAGAACTACAAGCGCAGAAATTGTTTTGGATGAGTTAGTTTCAAATTAAAGAAAGTATTTATTAAGAATTCTTGTAGAGCCTTCATTAATCATATTACTTTCAAAAGGTTGAGGTATTTGGCCTGTTTTTGGAATATTCAGGTGGCGTTCGGTTTCATTTTTGTAGTCATTTTCAATGGCTACAAACATACTACTTTGTTACCGTGTTATTGATTGATTACATATTTTTGTTTTCAGTTATAGTTGCAGAACATTCTACTTTGTTTTCTCATAGTTTATGTTTCCGAGATGTTCGAACTTGGAAAGGAAATATTTTGTTGTTTTCAGTTTTTCTTCACCATTTCCTTCCATATTCTTGTAAACAGGAAATAAAATTGTTAGTAAACATATATCAAATGCCTTAGTTTCTCAACCTTTTGAATTTGTCTTCTTTCATGGCAAAAATATATGATTCGGGTTTGTGTCGTCAGTATCTTGGGAGTGACATGTTTCTTTTGTGTGCAGGGTCCTTTGCTGGTCTTGTTTATCTTTCTTGGTATCTATCTGGCAAAATTAGGGTATTTGACCGCAGGGGCCATGTTGCAAAGCTCTGTCTTGTTTTCTTACCGATCCTCGTGGCAGCTATGGTTGCTGTCTCTCGTGTTGATGATTATTGGCATCATTGGCAAGATGTGTTTGCTGGAGGTCTTATAGGTTTGTATATCGATACCATATTCATTACATATTTCAATAAACCCTTTTTGCAAAGTTTCTGATACGAATTTCTTTTACCAGGGACGGTAATTGCTTCCTTTTGTTACTTACAATTCTATCCACCTCCGTACGACCTAGATGGTAAGACCATGAATTGTCCCTTTCATCATCTCGTCATAGTATGTGTTAATATTGTTGTGATAATTTGCTTTGAATCCTTTTCACGCCCAAATCTGCCACTTCTGAAATTTCAGGCTACACTCATTTTGGACATTTAGTGAGACTCGGGTTTGATCAAAATATGTGGGTCTGATCTAAATTTAGAAAACACGTATATATTACTTGTAAATACTCATAATTTACCGAAGTGTTCAATATGAAAATAATCTCTCTTTTACAATTTTTCCATGTTTGTGTCTAAATTTCCTTTTTCGAAAATACCTTAGTTCCAAACTAAGGCCCCACAATCTAATAAAAATTCGGGCTAGACAATCTTGTGGACTGTGAATTTTCAACAAAATCCCCAGGCTATTATTATCATCTTTTATGGGTTCTTGTTCAGATATTGAAGAAAAATTACTCGATTACAATTTTCGAATGTGCGTATTATTTTACATTATGGTATATGTAGGTTGGGGACCGCACGCTTATTTCCGGATGTTGGCTGAATCTCGTAATGGTGCTCAGCCCTCTACAGTGAATAATGAGATTCATCATCCGCCATCTGCTGAACTCCAGGCTGTATCTTTGTATATTCCACCTCAACATGATGCAGATACAAGAGGCAACAGCTGGGATTCAAGCCCCATGTTACGTGGATCCGAAAATGTAAGAACACACTGACTGCCGTAAAGACATAGGAAACATCACCAACATGTCCATAATCTGTAAAAATTATAGGCTTCGTGAGTTTCAGTTGCAGATAAACCAGTTTAGCATCGTTGGCTGTTTAAATGATATCAATCCATTCCTTTACTTTGATTTTAAGATAAGATGGTTTGTTAGATTGAAAATTTGGGATGTCTTGTTAGTTCTCTTTTATTTTCCCAAGATTCAAGTATACACTATACGCTGTTTTGCAATGCTAGGAAAGGGAGCAAAATAATAGAACTTCTACAACTCCTCTACTTAGAAGGTCGAGAAAATCTAATATATTTTTTTCCATACTTATTTCTCTTTTGTGAGTGTTTATCTTTCACTTTTCTTATGAGAGATACTTTACTTTTCTGTAGTTTGATATAAACATACTATATTTTCTTGTATTTTGAAATTTGGACATTTTATAATTTTTGTCTTTTGCTTTATTATTATATTGTCACCTGATACAGTTCTATTCCATTTTTAACAGTATATATAAATTAAAAACAACAAAATTACTGTTTGCTTCTCATTGTTTAGTATAAAATTACTGTTCAACAATATTTTAATTCTTAATATAATGAGTTCATTTCTGTGAGAAAAGGTAGGTAAAAGATATTTCATACTTGTATTCATATTATTTAATATATAATTTTAATAAAAATAGTATGGATTTGTACAAATGGTTAACTAGAGTTAAATCACTAAAGTATTGTTAAATAGGTGTTTTTGGTGACTTCTCCTTCCATCACTTTTTGTTCACACGGTTAATACTTGTAGTATTCTTTTTATTGTTTACGAACCTTACCGTTTTTATATAAATTATGATTTATTATTCAAAAAAAATAGTTTGCCGATTCATCGTTTGAATTCCGATCGAAAACCTGAGCATGATTTCTTAATTATTTGTCATAAGTTACCCATTTTTTATTTTGAAAACAAAAATTCAAGTATTAGAAGTTTTAAAAAATAAAGTGACACAAAAGAAAAACAGCATTATCGATCGATGATTTTAAAGTATTGAAATATTTAAAACGTCACCCTTCACCTGTATAAAAAAAACTATAAGTAAATAAAAGTATTCGTTATTATAAAGATTTCACTACTTCATACCATGTTTTTTTTTCTTTGCTTAAAGTGGTATAATTTTGTTTATTTTTACTAAATAAAAAAATTATTATATAAATGGATAATTTATGTCATAATACGATTTCATTGTAAAAAAAGTCATGCGTCATAATACAACTTTGGTGTGGTGAAAATGTGTTAAATATATAATTATTTAATGCTGAGACAATTTTGATTAAGATGAATGAAGGTGTAAATTTTTTTTAAATAAAGTTGTGTGAAAGTAACACCACTTATGTTCAGATTACATCACACTAAATTTGTGACATTTCCAAAAATGTTCTAATATTCTTTTCTCCTTTTAAGTAATTATTCCTCATTATATAAAATAAGTCTTCTTTTAACTCTATAACTTTTGCATATAATGAATGTAAAATAATAAAAGTAATATAATTTCAAATTGAATACTAATAATTAAAATAAAATAACATAATAAATTTCATTATATTATATTTAATATAGTATAATATAAAATAAAAAACAAATATATTCTTTTTAAATAATACTTGTTATGGTATATTATCTAAGTATATCATTTAGTTATTCTAATATTTTTTTTATAGTCTTACAAATTTTAATAGAATAGGTAATTTGTAAGTCCAAGGGTTTGAAAGTAGCATAAAACTGGGGTGAGATTGATGCATGTTATATGAAGAAACCAAAGAACACAACTGATGAAAACAACTAGAGCATGAAAAGCTTAAGGAAACAAGACAATTGCTTCCTGCACCTTATCAAATGTTTCGTGCACCCATCAACTTTTAAAAATTTCAATTGTGCCTTTAATGGTTTTATATGAAAGGAATGGTGTATTGTGGTTGATTGAGAGTGAAACATTTGTCGTTTCCGGTGACAACGGTAAGAGTAGGTGATAACGTTTTTATGTGATAACTTGTTACAGAGTTTGCATTGTTTTAAAAGAAAGAAAAGGAGGTGCAGATAAGTTTTGGATTTTTTGTCACGCTATGATGAGTTACAGGATTTTTTTCTATTAGTGATGGGGTTTAGAAAGTAAATGATGGAGTGCTGGAAACAACTGTTAAGAAGCAAACTCCACCTAGATATAAAGCCCAGGTATTAGCTGCCCATTATACTCTGCAAATGGGACGGCTACCATTTTACCTTTCTCATTTTTTTCATCTTTTTAGCATATTTTTTCTTAATTTTTCTTATTTCGGATTGTATAAAGTTTTTTTATTCCGGATATTTTTGGTAATTTTAGAGTTACGGAGGTGTGGAAAAAAAAAGTAAAGAGATGCAGGTAGAAGCCGTCTGCAAATGGATATGGATGTAACAAATTGAAATTGAATATTTATTAATAAATATGATGCAAACAGTCTCAGTTTTCCTTCTCAAACTTACCATTGAACCAAAGATAATTCAAAAGATTTTGTAAAATGTTAGAATGAAGTCAATGTTAGATATTATGAATAATTATATATTAAAGATATTAATAACATGTATTGTTATCTCAATTTAAGAGTGATCAAATGCCGTTGAATTAGTCATGTAAATAAAAATAAAAAAGAACAATCTCATCAGTTTATTGACTACATTTTTTTTTTTATGATCTCTCCATAGAGATTATTAAAGGATTCTCTAGAAGACAACTTGTTGATTTAAAAGACCATGACCATGCTGTTCTAGTCTCTTGTCCTTATGCTTTCATTTTTAGTTCTCATTATTAACATGTCAGTCAGTCATCCTAGTATATAAATGATAATTTTTTTATCAAAAACTTCTTCCATTATTGTATAATGTGTGCCAACAATCATGAGAAGTTTGAAACTCGTCCAGAGAGCACAAATGTCAAAAGAAAAATACAAAAAAATAATCAAAATTATAAGAAATTGATCTCACTTTGACTTTGATCAGATACATAATAGTAATTGGTGTTGACTCTTGACAAAAACCAACCCTTTACTTTCTTGTTTCTTTACTGCAAGATCATGGATTCTGCTGCAGAAAACAAGACACTCTCGTCTCGGGTGGTTGCAATTACAAATGGTGATACTTCTTCACTTGATTCTGGACATGCCCGTCTTCTACAACTCGGTTACAAACAAGAACTCAAGCGTGGTCTTTCGTAAGGTTTTCTCGTTCAATTCTTTTGTTTTTGTTGGTTTTTCATTTCTAATTACCTGTTTGCAGGGCCATTTCAAATTTCTCCCTCACGTTTTCACTTATATCGGTGCTCACTGGTATCACCACCCTTTACAACACCGGGTTGAACTATGGTGGCCCTGTTTCAATGCAATATGGGTGGTTTATGGCTTCTGCTTTCACCATGCTCGTTTCACTGTCAATGGCTGAAATTTGTTCATCTTATCCAACTGCTGGTGGTCTCTACTATTGGAGTGCTAAACTTGCTGGCCCTAGATGGGCACCCTTTGCTTCTTGGATTACTGGCTGGTATTGAATTCTAAATCATGTTACCAATTATTGTATGTTTTCATATATTAATTTTCTTAGCATTTATCTTTGGACTTTAGGATGGTAAAAGAAGCACCACAATCTAATCTTTAAGGATTTGTTCCTTTTTTCTTTACTATTCAATCATATAATGAACAATGTTCAAGCAGGTTTTGAAAATGCTCTTCACCAGCATGCAAAATTTCTTATGAACAGCTTGGTTGAATTATCTAAATTGTGCTGCTCTCCCTAATAGCCTTTGGTTTGAAACTCAATTTTATAGCTTGATGAAAGTATAATTACAGCATACAGTGGTAATCTCTGACGCATGTTGCATGTTTCTCTTTCATGCAGGTTCAATATTATTGGCCAGGTATTTTTGAGAAGTCACATTTTCATGAAACATGTGTAAGATGTAGAATACTGATAATCCATCTCAAGCTCTAATTTTTTCAGTTCTTTTCATTTGCAGTGGGCAGGGACAACAAGTGTGGATTTTTCACTTGCACAACTAATTCAAGTTATCATTCTTCTTAGCACTGGTGGCAAAAATGGTGGTGGATATGAGGCATCCAAATATGTAGTTATTGCTTTTCATGGGGGGATATTGCTCCTCCATGGTATGATAAACAGTCTTCCTATCTCAGTGATATCATTCTTAGGACAGTTGGGTGCTATCTGGAATGTTTTAGGTATGAACGAAGTAATTTGATCTTTTTTTCTTCCTAAATTATGTTCTCTAGGTCTTATTCATATCTAATTTGACTTGAGAAACTTTTAGGCGTTTTTGTGCTGATGATTCTGATTCCATCTGTAACAACCGAAAGGGCTAGTGTCAACTTTGTTTTCACCCATTTCAAGGCTGAAAATGACAACGGGATTAACAGCAGACCCTACATATTTCTCTTGGGACTTCTAATGAGTCAGTATACCCTTAGTGGGTATGATGCATCAGCTCATATGGTAAATCTTTTCCACTCTTTTTCTTCCTTTCCACGTAATGTACATGCCTTGTGGAAAGTTTTTACAAAATTTACTTTTCAGTCTACCCTTCGTAAATTTTTTGCTGTTTGTTTCCATTGATAGAGATGTTAAAGTCAAATATAGTTGCTGTTTACATTTTCAGACAGAGGAAACAAAGGGTGCAGATAGAAATGGACCAAAAGGAATTATCAGCTCTGTTGGAATATCTATTATAGTTGGATGGGGTTACATACTAGGCATTACCTTTGCAGTCACTGACATCCATTACCTTTTGAGTGAAGATAATGATGCTGGTGGGTATGCCATTGCTGAAGTATTTTATCTAGCATTCAAGAAAAGATATGGCAATGGAAGTGGGGGTATTATGTGCTTAGTAATTGTGGCTGTTGCCATATTTTTCTGTGGTATGAGTTCAGTTACCAGCAATTCAAGGTAAATGTGCCAAAACCATAGTTTGTGATTGAATATGTGTAGTTATTTACACTTACATGTGACATGCTTAAACATTGTGCAGAATGGCTTATGCTTTCTCAAGAGATGGGGCCATGCCATTGTCATCACTGTGGCATCAGGTTAACAAGCAAGAGGTCCCCATTTATGCAGTTTGGCTTTCCGTTTCAATATCTTTTTGCATGGCATTAACGGTATGTCATATATATCATAAGCTTTCATTTCTAATAATATGCAAATTTTGGTTTCTAATAAGGTGCAAATTTCTAATAATATGTTTGATCATATGAGTGAAATGTAAATTTTTGCAGTCTCTTGGAAGCATAGTGGCATTTGAAGCAATGGTATCTATAGCAGTGATAGCCCTCCATATTGCCTATGCACTACCTATTTTTTTTAGGGTGACCTTGGCCCAAAAGCATTTTGTTCCTGGGCCTTTCAACTTGGGCCGTTACGGAATCATTGTGGGCTGGGCTGCAGTTACTTGGGTGGTGATAATCTCCGTACTGTTCTCATTGCCTGTTTCGTACCCAATAACCATGGAAACATTTAACTACACTCCTGTGGCCGTTGGATCTGTGCTTGTTCTTGTAGTTGCCTACTGGATACTCGCTGGTCACCGTTGGTTTAGAGGCCCTTTAACGGATTTTCAAAACTCAACTTCTTCATTGTCCTGATACCTTTGTATAACCTCATTTATCACATCTTGGATATTCATATGTCATGCATAAGCAAATGACTAATGTGGATCCGTGAAAATTATATTTTTGTTTTATTTTCGTTCCTAGATATATGTCATTACTATCACTTAGAAACTAAAATAAAATATATAATTTTGAAACTTGAGTGAAATTATAAATAATTTTAAATATTTATTTGAGTTTTTGTTTAATTTTAGATGTTAAGATGATGATGAACAAAATTGATGATTTACTTATAAATAAATCACCTGGAACTCATTTATTTTTGTTTCAAGCTTATAAAAGTTAACCAACTATATGCAAGGTGTGAACAAAATATTATAATTTTGTATTTATTTCTTCTTCACAATCAATCGTGTAGTCACAACTTGGTTGGTTAGCATAGGTTAACACGAACCATATTTTATACTACTAACGAATAAGATAGGTTAATCCGACTTAAAACCGTATCGGTAAGTTGAGTTGGATTTATTTGGTTTGATATTGAGTTAGATTTATCTTAAACTAAATTGAGTTAAATTTGCATATCGGTGAAAATAGATTCATATTGGATTGTTAAATCTATGTCAAATCAGATTAAGTGGAATTAAGTCAATTTTGAATTGAGTTATTTACTATGTATAAGGAATTGAGTAAAAGTAAACATTTAAGTATTATAAGATTCACTTCAAGTCAAATTTAATAAAGCCTACTTCAGATTAAATCAAAATAAACTCACATTAGATTTAATTAAGTAAATCCCTCATAAAATCAAATCCAATTAATATCATATGAAACAAAGTCAACTTAGACTAATTGAGTGGTATCAAACCTACATTGAATAAATAAATAGAGTCTCTTTAAGTTAAGTGTAGTAAAGCTATAAATAGTGTTAGGTTTACTTAAACCTAAATGGAATTAAATTACCTTAAATAAAATTCAATAATAAAAATAAAAATTAATTAAAAACTAATATATAATTAATATAAAATGTTTAAAATTAATTTACAATTTAAACTATATTAAGAATTCTTCAAATTTGAAAAATGTTGAGAAATTAATTAAAGTTTTATAATAAATTAAATCTCATTAGCTTTAAGTCTAATCCAGTTGACGTGAGAATTTTGGAGATTGAGATTTTTGTAACACACATAGGCTTATCATAGGATTGGATGAGATCGACTGATATGGATTAAATTAAAAGACACATATATTATTTATTTTTATATTAATCTGTAGCAATTAAAATTATTTCACAAAATACAATTTTATTTTTTATACTGTCTTCTCCAACGATTTTATCACTTCTTCATCACCATCCCTGCCTTCTCACCGCCTGCATTAAAATTAATTCAAGCTTGGAAATATTCAAAGAAACCGACATTATTTACTTTTATATTAATTTGTAATCATTAAAATCATTTCACGAAATACAAATTTATTTTTTATACGGTCTTCTCCAACAATTTTATCCTTCTTCATCACCATCCCTGCCTTCTCATAGCGACAACGTTAAACAGAATTAAATACCAGTATTAAAATGGACGAAATCTATATACTCAGAATATCTTAAGATATTAAAAAAAGTATTGATTCACCCAAAACAAATATATAAATAAAGCCTAAAATGGGAAGCTTTTCAAATACTCCATCGACGTATTTCGTTGTTTGGTGAGATTTTGAGTTGTCATACGAACAGCACCAAAAAAAACAGTAAAGAATCCGGGCCCACCAATGTCTGATAAAAAGATTTGGTCTTGATCTGAATCTAGAAACTGTAGGCCGCATTATTAATATTATATTATGTTTATTCTTCTACCAAATTAATTAAATCTTCAATAATACTAATTTCGTTTTTCATGGATTATGCATGGAAATTAAACTGCAGAATTTCATATGAGAGCAGCAGGGTAGGTGGAGACATTAACATGAAGAGCTGGTACAGTGGCAAGACGTGGACAGAACTTCAACCACTTTTTTTCGACAAATCTCTCTTCTTTGGACAAATCTCCCTGTGTATGTTTATGGGTTACCCTTATACTAATCTCTCTTTCTTCTTTGTAATGTGATATTCTTAATCATTTTATTTCTTTCACTTTTATACATATTTTTCTTATTCTTACTGCATTTTAATAAAATTAATTAATTTCAAAATTTTCAAGAAATTTATTAAGAATAGGTTCTAATTATAATCCATTAAAATAATAGTTTATTATGTAGGCAAATATATCTCAAACAAAAAAAGTTCAGTTTGATATTTTAAAAAGAAGACTACGAAATCACAAAATGATGCTTAAAATTGTTTAAGGTAGTGGAGAACATGTATAGCCTTTTGGTGTTTATTCCGGTATGATTCACTGTGTTTAGCGAAATGATAGTTAAAATTTTGAAGGGAACAATATCATTCCTAATTTTCTTACATGAGCACATGTGGAATTAACGGAGGAGAAGATGCTGAGTGAATTGATGGTAATGGTAACACCTACTATTACTATAACTTTTAATGCGTTGTAGTATTTGTTAAATATAAGAATTGATAAAAACTAAAAGTGATTTAAAATAATGATTTTGTTAATAGATTTACAATTTTATTAAAATCGTAATTTGTCTAATTATTAACCACAAGATAATTACATATAAATTAATCTTATAAATAAATCATATGTATATGTTATAAATTAATTTGCAATTCACTATCTAATTCATTTTCTTTAGTAATAAACTAACACGTATATCTAATTATGAAATGAATATACAATAAAAAAGTATAAAGTAACACATTCAAAATATTTATATTGAGTATATTTTTATATAGTAATATTTTGTTTAATCCAAGACTTTATGTATAAGAAAATTATAAAACTATGAATCAAGACATCTAATATTTAAACAAATACATATATTCGAAATGTGTATTAAACTCTCACCACTGTGAAATCTTAATTTACAAGATTTCAATATTAATGTAGATAAAATATTTGTTTATTAATCATAAGTTCTTTTATTTAAAACTTACTAATAAATAATACTTAAAATATCATCCCATATATTGTAACATCAACTAAATTTATATAAAAAATTACATGTAACATTACTTACAGCTATAATACATCAATTCACTAAAACATTTTAACGAAATTTATATAAGAAGCAAAGATGTAAATACTTTTAAATTAAGTTAAAATATGTTTTAAAACTAAGAGATTGTCACTTCAGAGATATTATATTGATTAAATAATATTTTTAATTAAAACAAAATTTGATCTCAAGTTCTTCCTCGTTCAAACTGCCACAGTTGGTTTGGACAACAAATGTTTATAGTTTGAGTGTCAGAACAACAATTTAATGATATATATATTTATTATTTGAAAAAATAATCCAAAAATTAATCCAACCCAATAAAACTTCATCACTTATGTGATGAACTCAGAGAAAAATAAAGATTTTTTATCAACTCTCTCACTCAAATTTTAATTTTAAACTTTAATAATATCGAAGAATCTTGTTTAGAGTGAAATATGCTTATAACTTAATATTCATATATGATAACCTTGAACATAAATCCTTATTATATGAAGTTTGACCTATAATAAAAAAAAAAAAAAAAAAAAAAAAACTCCTTGATATGCCTCTTGTCTATGAAACCATGGAATTACATATTAACTTCGCTCAGTTAAGCGGCTAGACTTGATTATATTTAATAACTACTCTTTTTCCTAAGAAAAATTTAAAAACTTTTACACAAACTTATGAATATGAAGACTTCTATTTAAACCATATTTAAGTGATTAACTTACTTCATTTTTTATCAAAAGAAGTATTATTTTTATATGTAAAATTGCATTATACTTTTTTTTTTCTCAAATTAAAGATTTAATTTGAACATAGATCAACATCAAGTAAGGTATACAAAAATTTTAAATTGACTTCTAAACTAAAATTTACCAAATACTATTAGTCTAAGAATTTTAAAAGATACAATTCAACTTAATGCACAATTGTTTCGTATTTTAACTAGCAAAATTCATTTTGACTCATCTAACCCATTGTCATTTACAAAATTCCATATACATATCAAAATCCATCCAATTCAATTTCAATTTAATGTACACTTTACCAATTCATCAACAATTACAATCACATACACATTAATAAAATCAGAACGAAAAATAAAATCAGAAGTTAACTTGTAAGCGGCAGTTAAAGAACGAAATATAAAATCAGAAGTTAAGAGAGAAAGATTGAAAAATAATAACTTTAGTCACGCGGAGAAAAGAAAAAAATAATAATAGAAAAAAAAAAAAAGACAAGAATTGAGACAAAGGCCGTAGCTTTACAACCATGACCATGTGTTGATTGCTTAGTATCATCCTATCATTATGAGCTAGTATTATAAGCGAAAAATAATTAATTAGATTTTTTAAGGTTAAACAAAGTATTGAACAAATTCACTAAAAACATTCAGAATATAAGTATAATTTAAAAAGTAAAATATAAAAAATATTGAAATTTAGACTGAGTTTGCGTTGTGAGAAAAGGAGGAAATGGTGTTTGTTCATCACCACATGTTTAAAATTTTGAATCAAGGCCTGAAGAAATTTGGCATGTGGTCCAACCAAACAATTTTTCTCTCCCTAGTCCACGGAGCTTGCCATAAATAATGTGTTTAGTTTTACGTATATAAACATATGTAATTTTAACTTCAGTTTATTTTTATTTTTTGTAAAAATATAAATTTTTGGTATAGTTAGGTAAAACTAGTTTCTGCATAGAGTCAGAACAAGTTACCCTAAAATTGACGACAAAATTGCTTGCAACATAAAATCATTTGAACATATATCATTATTGTACAAAACAATTTTAACTAAAATCAAAGTTTTAAAAAAATAATTATGTAAACACTAATCCAATGCAAAATTGTGTAGTCCAGTTTCTCGAAACAAATTTGTGATTTTCTGATAGGAATTGCGCTCATATAGATTTAATATTATATATTTTGTTATACTAAATAAGATTTTAAATTAAAACAGTCAAGTAAACGATATAAATATTTAGTTTAAATATTTCTGTAATGTTTTCGATGAATAGAAAAACAAAGTACATTACTTTAAATATAGTTTTACTATTCTCCAACTATTCAAGTCGCTGGTGGACAAATACGAGCCACATATAATTTTGTGGAATATTTTAGAGATTTCTGAACGCAAGCTTACGTATACGACCATAAATAAAAATGTATTATTTACAATATTGATCTGAAATTTGACATACAATTCCAAGCTTCCTTCCAATTTAATGTATCTCTTTATTTGCATCACACTTACGTCTTTCATTTTCCAATTTCTCTTATTATTAGTTAAAAATTATAAATTTTTTAGATCAAATTTTTATTTGATGAATCTTTCTATAATTTTAAAGTTTTAAAAAACCAATAATACTTATAAAATACGAAAAAAAGGATGCATTACTAAGTAAGTACTCCTCGTAAAAATAGAGATCAATAAAGCGACCATCTCATCTTATAAAATATTATTGGATAATTTTTTTGACAGCAAAAATATTATCAGATAGTCAAAACTAAAAAAGAAAAAACTTGATTGCATAATTAATCATATAACAATTGATCAACATTTAATTTTAAATACGTATTATCTGTCTAAAACTATCATTGTTAAAATCATAAAAATTAATTGCTCTCGTTATATAATAGTCAAATTTAAACTTATTGTTTTGTTTTTATATAAAACAATAGATTTAAAGCCCCAATATTATAATCAACGTAACAACTTTAATGAAACAATGATATCTTTTAATAAATAGTATACAAAAACGTGAATAATATTTGAGTGACATTTTTATACAAAACTTTTCTTGCATTTTAAAATATATTTTTATTGAATCATTTTTATCAAATATATTTCTGAGTTAAAAGAGTGTCTTAAACTATGTCTATAAAATCTTAATATAAAATGATTCAATATATATTTTCGAGAAATTACAACAGTGTAAACTGCTTACTCTCAATATTCTTATTTTATTATTTTTAATTTAAATATGTCATTATTTTCGTTTTTTTTATTTTATTGTTTTATTGTGGTTACTGTTATTTAATTTTGTTTTCTATCCATGTATGTTGCTTCAAAAATAATTGTATAAAACTTTATTAGCACAGTAGTTATATATATATATATATATATATATCCTAAAAATACGCATTATAAGTATGGTGTTTCTAATATATAATTCGAATTTGATTTAAATCATATATGAAAATTTGTCTGCTATATAAAATAAATCAGTGGAAGGAGATGAAAGCCGTGTGAATGATTAGTGACAAAATGTCAAGTACTAAATATTTGTTCTAAGCATCATATCTTTGCCTTTTTAGTTTTTGTGTTCAGATTTGACAACTAATATTATTTGGGCACGTGTTTAAACAAAGAGTTGAAGTTAAGTCTTCATAGATTTTACATGAAAATAATATATTTTATTCTATTCTTTTCTTTTAATGCAATATTTGTTATTCTTCACATCTATAAGGTATATTACAATTTGACCATTGCATGTAATAATTGAAACCATATATTTATTTTTTAATTTAATGGTCAATAGATAGCTAAAACTAGAAAGAAATCAAATAGAAACAACATACGTATCTTTATGTGTGTGCCCTTTTGTTTCACGTTAAGAATATTATGCGAGTCCTGAATATGATATTTAAGTAGATTTTTATTTTTTCATAAATTATTTCTCTTTATATATTTAAGTAGATTTTTAATTTTTCATGACATTATTTATTTATCTTACTGTTGCTATACCAATTTTTTATTATGAGTGGTTTTCATTGTGTTTACTGTCATAATATTATATTTCTCCTCATATTTTATCTATATTTTTAAAAACACATATTAGAATGACTTTTTTAACAACAAAAAGTCATATTTTAAAACACAACTTTCTGATTACGATTTACTCATATGATTTACTTAAAATTTATATATTTCAATTTTTTATAAAAATATTCCTAACAGACAAAATAAAGGGATAAATAGAGAAGAAAATAGTGCTTTCTGGCTAACTTTTTAGAAAACCAAAAGAGAAAAGGAAAAAATAGAATTTTGATTGCCCTAAAAAAGAAATCCTTGTTCTATACTTATCACGAATGTAGAGTCGGTGAATATATATTTTTAATTATCATTAGTAAATTAACACGACTTCCTCACATATGCTTTTATAAAAGGTTAATTTATGATCAAATTAAAAACATGGCACTGACATCGAGTTATTGGTCAGTTAGATTAAGAGTCAAATTAAAAATTTATTCTCTAAACTTCTTTATATATTTTTTTAGTATCTATCAAAATTACGGCCTTCTAAGTCTTTCATTTGTTAGTTTCCTTGAGCATGAGAGGGTAAACGAACCCTCAACGGAATAATAATAATAATAACATAATAATTACGTATTATTACATTGTTATATTTATTTTAATAAATTATATTTTGAATCACGTATGTGTAAGGTTGTCTTTTAAGAAAACAATAAATAGACAATAAGTTTTTTATTTATTTTAATAAAATTGTTGCACATATATTAAAGATATTGGAAGAAGGAGTTGCAGAGAGAAATAGAAATACATTGTCCCATCTTCTTCTCTCTGTCTCCATTGACCACGCTGAGTCTCTGTGATTGCTTCATCAATCATAATGGGCTCTGAGAAAATACTCCCTTCTCATGTGGACGCAAGTGGACACGCCCCACTTGATTCTGGCCATGCTCGTCTCAGAGAACTCGGTTACAAACAAGAACTCAAGCGTGACCTTTCGTATATCTCTCTTCTCTGTTTTCTCTTCTTTCCATTTTTTCTCTACACTTTTTTTTTTTTAATTTTCTATGAACTGTTATGACAGGGTGATTTCGAATTTTGCGTTTTCCTTTTCTATAATTTCGGTGCTGACCGGAGTCACTACTCTCTACAACACTGGTTTGAACTATGGTGGCCCTGTTTCCTTCGTGTATGGGTGGTTCGTTGCCTCTGCTTTCACCATGATTGTGGCGCTTTCAATGGCTGAGATTTGCTCTTCTTATCCCACTTCCGGTGGGCTTTACTATTGGAGCGCCAAGCTTGCTGGGCCCAGATGGGCCCCCTTTGCTTCATGGATCACTGGCTGGTACCATTTCTCTCTGAACACAGGATATTTTATTATGCTAACATGAATGGATCAATGAATGAATGAGAAAGACACATCATATGCACCACTATTATTTTGGTTGAATTGGTTCTTCTTATTGATATGAATGCTTCTGAATTCACTTCTGGTTGTGGTGTTCCGTATTTGGCAGTATTCTCCCAGTCTTCAATACCCTATTAAATACGAATTAATTTAAGAGATGTGGTTGCTATGCAGCGTGTATATTTTTGATAGAGGAGATTCGTTTTGAAGAAGTGAGGTCTTACATGAGTGGACAATTCAAAGCATGATTTCTTTATTATTTTCATGAATTATTTTAAAGATCTTTTCATTTAAAAGATACACTTTAAATGAGTGAATCCATATTTGATGCTCGAAATATGTTGCTTTAATCTTCAAAAGTTTTTGTTTTACTAATTGGAGTGAAGTTGTTTGTTTAAAAATTTGTCCCCCCACGAATGTGGCAAAAATTTTCTTTCCCTGACAAATTTGTACTGCCTGAAACTTTTTGGGTCTAAAATAACAGTGGTTATATAGTTGTGAAAAAGTTGAAAGATAAAATCATATATTTATTTTAATTTAATATTTGAAAAGGTATTGGTTGATAAATAGTAAGTATCTATCACGGGAACATAAATAGTAGTTTAAATTTTCTTCATTTAGTATGACTTATTGTTCTTCTTCTATTCATCTTTATTTAGTATGACTAAGAAGATAACAAGGGAAATGAATTATATGTATTTAAGATACTCTTCTGTTTAAATAAAGCTATTTTACACTCTCCCTCGAGGAAGATTTGTAAAAATTTTATTTCAGGCAATTTTTTTAATACTTATTTCCTTATTTTTTTTTAAACTTGTGAGGTTGTGGTTCTTTGTTGATATTATATTCCATCTAAAAGTTTTTGTTGTATGTGTGATGCATAATTCAACGTATGCCTGAAGTGAATGTAATTTATAAATGCCTGACTCTGAATTTGCACATGGAGAAGGTACCATCAGACATTTTATTTTTACGAGCAGTTTTAATGACGCGTTGACTGTGTCCATATTGGAGGGACCGATTGGATATCAATTCTCGGGATGTGATAGATGAGCCTGTGTGCATTCCCATGAGTCTTAGACCCCAATTCTTAACTTCTTTTTAATCGTTTTTTCACTAGTAGTTCTATGATAGATGTGAAAAAAATTTAAATAATTTTTTATTAATTAAATTTAACTTCAGCACATTTTTTTGAAAAACTTATGCAAATTAATTTGTGTGTGTATATAAATATTAATTTTAACTTTTAGAAAAAAACTTATTTATTTATTTTTTTTCTTCCTTTTTTCTCCTATGGAGAAAATTTATCTATTCAGAGCTTTTGTTAGCTTTCAGTAAGATTTATCTAATTTAACATTAAGAGAGGCAGAAGAAGTTTAATCTTTCAGACCACAGAAGAGACTTTTGGGGTTTGTATTAGTAGAATTGTTTTATACATAGGAAATTAATTGTAACAGTAGTATTCACCACTGCTTCGTGGATAGAATACATGCCATTCTTCTACTTACTAAAAATTGGTATTATATAGTAAATCTATCATTAAAGCTAGTAACAAATTCTCTATTCATTCCAATCTGTGATTGTTGTAATATTTTCCAGTAGAGATTTTAGAGTTGTATGGATATTTCAGTATACCAGCTGCATGCGCCGAACATTTACTATATTTCAGGTTTAATCATAATCAACAAGAAGATGGAGCTTATGTTAAATTCGCTCCTAAAACAGTCAGTTATTAATTAATGATAATGTCGCATAAATTTTTCATTTATTTCTCAATTTTATGATGTAAAATGTTCAACCAGGTTTTCGATAATTTCAGACATAATTCACTACAGATGCCTAATTTTGTGCCTTAATATATATCTTGAAAATAAAGTTTATTGCTTAATCAATGTGTAAAGTCTTATAACAAGATACTCTGCAATATGTTTCTCTGATGCTTGCTGGATGGTTTATCTGTTTTTACAGGTTCAATATTGTGGGCCAGGTAATCTTAAGAAGGCACATTCTATAATTTAAATATCCTTCAATTTCACTGCAAGGTCTAAACTTGTATGGGATGTAGATTTCTGTTAATTCATTTGAAGCTTCAACTTTTTGTTTCTTTTCTTTTTCAGTGGGCAGTGACAACAAGTGTAGATTTTTCACTTGCACAGCTGATTCAGGTTATTATTCTGCTTAGTACTGGTGGGAAAAATGGCGGTGGATATGAGGCATCTAAATATGTGGTTATTCTTCTCCATGGGGGAATCTTGCTCCTACACGGTGTAATAAACAGCCTTCCTATCTCATTGTTGTCATTCTTGGGACAACTGGCAGCTATTTGGAATGTGTTAGGTATGAAGAAAATTCCTGTTTAGTTTATCATTTTCTGCAGTCAATTCTCATTGGCAACCCTTTCAGAATCTCTAATTGGTACTGCAAACTTTTAGGTGTTTTTGTACTTATGATTGTGATTCCATCCGTTGCAACGGAAAGAGCAAGTGCCAAGTTTGTTTTCACTCACTTCAATACTGAAAATGGGGAGGGAATCAGCAGCAAACCTTACATATTTCTTTTGGGACTTCTAATGAGTCAGTATACCTTGACAGGGTTTGATGCATCAGCTCATATGGTGAACTTTTTCTACTCTTTTTTCTTCCTTTTGATAAAAACCATGCACTACATTAACTAAACACTATGCTTGATAGCTTATGTTATAGAACTTATGTACTCTCACCTTTATTAAGCTTAGTTTCGTGTGAGCTCTATTAATAACCTCAGTTTAAGTACTAGGAGGTACAAGGTTTCTCTTACAATTCAATTTCTTTTTGAAAATTTTATGTTCTTGATTTCCATTGATGAATCGGAGTTCCTAAGTGATCTAGATTAAGACTTTCTGTTTACTGTAACTTGTATTTGCAGACAGAGGAAACCAAGGATGCTGATAGAAATGGACCGAAAGGAATTATCAGCGCTGTTGGGATATCCATTATTGTTGGATGGGGTTACATACTAGGCATTACCTTTGCAGTCACCGACATCCTTAGCCTTTTGAATGAAAATAATGATGCTGGTGGGTATGCCATTGCTGAAGTATTTTATCTAGCATTCAAGAAAAGATATGGCAATGGAAGTGGGGGTATTATGTGCTTAGTAATTGTGGCTGTTGCCATATTTTTCTGTGGTATGAGTTCAGTTACCAGCAATTCAAGGTAAATGTGCCAAAACCATAGTTTGTGATTGAATATGTGTAGTCACAGTTACATTAACATGTGAATATAGTATGATATGCTTAAACATTGTCCAGAATGGCTTATGCTTTCTCAAGAGATGGGGCCATGCCATTGTCATCATTGTGGCACCAGGTTAACAAGCAAGAGGTCCCCATCTATGCAGTTTGGCTTTCCGTTTCAATATCATTTTGCATGGCATTAACGGTATGTCATATATATCATAAGCTTTCATTTCTAATAAGCTGCAAAATTTGGTTTCTAATAAGGTGCAAATTTCTAATAATATGTTTGACCATATGAGTGAAATGTAAATGTATTGCAGTCTCTTGGAAGCATAGTGGCTTTTCAGGCCATGGTGTCCATAGCAACCATAGGTCTCTATATTGCCTATGCCTTTCCCATATTCTTTAGGGTGACATTGGCGCAAAAGCATTTCGTTCCTGGGCCTTTCAACTTGGGCCGTTACGGAGTCATCGTGGGCTGGGTCGCTGTTATTTGGGTGCTGACCATTTCCGTACTCTTCTCATTGCCTGTTTCCTACCCAATAACCGTAGAGACGCTTAACTACACCCCTGTTGCTGTTGGATGTTTGCTTATTCTTGTAGTTTCTTACTGGATTATCAGTGGTCGTCATTGGTTTAAAGGACCAATTACTAATATATAAAAAATGAAGCTGTGTACATATTTTTTTGTACCAAACTCATTTGCAATATGGTTCTTTTTAGAATCCTTATTTGATATTTATTTTTCTTTATGTCTTTAGTCTCTATAATATTATCATCGGTTTATGTAAATTGAATATTTTTAAACGCCATCTCCAAAAATGTGAGCCATGCATGATATATATATATATATATATTCATAAATTTCCTCGTTTATATCGTTTTCATTCTCTTTCTTTCTGTTTTTCTTATTTAATATTGAAAGGCGGGTTGTTTTTTTATTTAATACTCCAGCGAGGAAATGGGTAGATTGATTCATACATACATATGTATAATGTGTTTCTTGTACGAAACAAATTTTTCATAATAAAATCACCGTATTATCAAGTAGAGTTAAACACAATTTTAAATGAACACAAAAAAGTTATGTGACACTGATTTATAAACCTCTTGCATAAAGAACTCTTAATGTGGTTGTGGTAACTAAACTGCCATTTTGAAAGCGAGATGTCTGACGTGTATACGGTTGAACAGCAGCTTGCAATAAAATTCATTCAACAACTATTCTGAACCTACCATTCATTCACCAAAAAATAAAAATAGGAAATAAACACATACATTACAATCTTCCTTAACACTTATATATCATGCATAAAAGTTACTTATGTATTACTTTTCATACAATTATAGTAATTTTCTTGGGTTATTAGTGTCCCCATCTAGTTCTCAGTATTTTACACGTGTCAAATATTAGGTACCAATCATTAAAACACCCTCCACTTTTTCATATTAATATATTTCATAAATAACATTAGTTGGGTACCCTTTTTTCTAATTGCACTTTTGGTTCGTCTTTGTAATTTTGATCTTTTGAATTTTAATTGTATAAATTAAATCGTTTAGATGTGATTTAAATTTTATATTAAATATTAAATAAATTTAATTGGCATGAAACTAAAAGATTGAAAAAATAAGATAAATGATATATTTGATATTAAAAATGATAACAAAAAAAAAAAAACTAAACATATTGTTGTGAATATGAAACGTGACCGTATTTAAAGAAATGAAGTTATATATAGCAGTACACTCTCCCTGCATTGTTGTGTTTGGTCCCTGCATTGCCGTGTTTGGTGGTTCGTGACAATGGGCAGAGGCAACAGAAGAGTCCCATCTCATTCTGATGCGGTTGCAGAAGGATACGTTCCGCTTGATTCTGGCCATGCTCGTCTTCAAGAACTCGGTTACAAGCAAGAACTCAAGCGTGATCTATCGTATACTTCTCTTCTCTACTCTCTCTTCTTTCCAATTTTTCACTTTTTTGCTAATTTTCTATGAACTGTTATGACAGGGTGATTTCGAATTTTGCGTTTTCGTTTTCTATTATTTCGGTGCTCGCCGGAGTCACTACTCTTTACAACACTGGGTTGAACTACGGTGGCCCTGTTTCCTTCGTGTATGGTTGGTTCGTGGCCTCTGCTTTCACCATGACTGTGGCGCTTTCAATGGCTGAGATTTGCTCATCCTATCCCACTTCCGGTGGGCTTTACTATTGGAGCGCCAAGCTTGCTGGGCCCAGATGGGCCCCCTTTGCTTCATGGATTACTGGCTGGTACCCTACTCAACTCCTTTTAACTTCATTTTTCCCAATTACTCGCTGCTCAATTTGTTAATAGCAAGTTGACCGTGTCTTTTGCGTGACTAACAACTTTAGTTTATGTAGGAGCATCAAAGTGCAATTTTGGGAAAATTTACGAGAGTGGTTTATTTTTTTTATCCTATATTACTGAAAACAGGTACGTATTTAAAAAATATATTTATAGGTTCGGTGTGAAGAACTCGTGTTATATATATAACTTCAATTTTTTTTTTAAGTGATGTCGTATTTGGACACAACAACTTTCATGTTAGTTTATTGTACCACAAACACAACGTTATCCAAATTAATGATTTTTTTATTGCTTTCGTTCAAAGATGAAGTCACGTAGGGACATACAATTTTAGTGTTGTAGGACTAGAGCGGAAGTCATGTCACGTAGGGATTCGCTCTATGTTATGTTAAGTAGAGTCGGTCCACGTCAAAATCGGAGTTGATTAAAGTTCACCGAGTTGACTAAAGTTCACCAGTGAGAGATAGGTTCATCTTAACTCAAGTAATCCAGAATCATCTTGGACCGAGTCATTGGGCTCACGTGAGGCAAAGGCCCATTTTGGGTTAAGTCATTTCATGTCCATCGTCAAGTTGAGTCGGACATATATCAGCAGATTAAGTTAAGTTGAATTCACTTTAAGTTAAATCGAGTTAGATTCATATTAGACGGAGTCATCACATTTTATATTTAATTGAATTCTGTGAGATTATACGAGGTTGAGTAGAGTCGGGTCAACATTATCAAGTTGAGTATAGTGAGACCTACATAAGATTAAGTTAAGTCAAGTTTATGTTAGACTCATATTAAGATGATAAGTTGAGTTCCAATAACATTGAGTTAGCCTATTTCAGATTGAATCCAACCCACCCTAGGTTGGGTTGAGTTTGGTCCATTCAGGTTGAGTCGAGTTGAATACACCTTAGATTAAGTTGATTTAGATCCAGATTGAAATAAATCTTGTTAAGTTTATGTCAAACCGAGTCAAGTAAGACCCTTATTTGGTTGAGTAGTGTCAAACACGTATTAAGTCAAGTATAGTCGGACCCACGTCAAACTAAGTGGAGTCAAACCTACGTCGAGCCATGTTTAGAGCCATGTTTAGATTAGGTCAAATTAATTTAGATTGAGACAAGGTATGCCAAGTTCAAACCCACCCACATCAGACGGTCTTAGCTTGGCTCAAGACTTCTTCCTCCACCTTCATAGCTTCTTCTAGCACCTTCATTAAATTTTATATTTCCAAAATAACTCATGAAAAAGACTTCAATACCCTTACCCTTATGCAAGGAGAGGTGTGTGGGTTGAATTTATATTGCAGATTCTACAATCCGGAATTATAACTTTAATGAAAAAAAATTTATTTTACAATCCAATAATTTTCTACATTTTAATCTGGAACAGTGTCCAGATCCACCAAAAGTCATCCTACCAACCACCTAAATCAGGATACTTACATTCAATGGGAGCAGTGTTCAATAATGGCAATTAAGGGAGATGCATGCAGACAATACCCTTAGCCATGACAATAATATTAATAGTAGCCCTACAGAAGTAGGAAGGTGAAAGATGATATGAGTAAGGATAATTAGGTCATTTATCATATTTAAAGACATTTACATTTTCTATAAAGGTGGAGGAAGAAATTATGGAGGTAGAGGAAGATACAATCTTACCTCAATTGGACAAGTTGGATTACACCTTATCCTTTCAATTAAGTTGCAAAAATAATAAAAAATTAATGGATAAATAACTAGTTTGATATAACAAGTATTAACATATTTCCTTTTTAGTACAATAAAAGAAAAGTTATAGTATTAATACAAAAATTTAATGTTTGTTAATTTTGTATGAACTTCGTTCTTGGTTTTTGGTTAAGGTAATGGAATACATGTTCTATCTTTATTAATTATTATGTGTGTCTATTAGAGTGTTAAGATTAATATGCAATTAATCTTAAAGGAATGACTATATAATTTAGAATACTTTACGAACTTATTAGTATTGTGGTTAGTCAAACCTACTTTAGCCTGACTCTAACTTACTTTTATGTGGAAAATTTGGAAATGAAGTCTTTTTTAATTTACTCATTTAATAAATTGAGAAAAGGAAATTATGACTTTAGGTTGATGGATGCATTGTGAGTGAAATTTATGCCACTAAAAATAATAACACTGAAGATCAGGTACAAAAATGTATGTATAAAGACGGAAATATCGCATAGAGAAAAGAGAAGAGACGATTGTAACAAAATCTGAAATATAATACAAAAATTGTATTATTTTCAAAATAAAATTTAATTTAAAATACAATTTTCGTATTATGTTTAAGATTATACAATTCATAATATAATATAACTTTTATATTTTAAAACATAAAATACAGAATAAAATATAAAAATTATATTTTAAATTATATAATCTGAAATATAATAAAATTTTTATATTTGAAATTATATAATTCAGAATATATTTTTTTAAAATTTTACATTTTAAAATAAAAAATTTTAGAAAAGTACTTTTTGATATTTTTCTAAGAACGAGGTATAGGAGAAAAATATAGAGGTGCTGGAAGAATTGGCACCAAGATTGTTGAGCAATAGGTTGATTATTTTTGGACCATGCGCTTTTCCTCACACACACAGCATTTGGATCATGTGTCACGTGTCTGTCGTGAATTTCCGCACCCTTTGTCTCTTCTGCCGCTACTTCGTTACACTTATAAACTAAAATGTCTGAACTTCGAGCAAATTCATGTTTTGTAATTTAATGAGCAGGTTTTTGAGGTTTGCAGGAGGGAAATAGGTTGATAGAAGTTTTATTTACGGCATAACAAGCCCAAGAAGAATACTAATTTGATCTTTCAGAACAGAGAAGATACTTTTGAGGCTTGTAATATACTAATATTCACCCATATATGTCATTCTACCAAATATTGATATTTTTGATAATTAAGTCTGTCATAAAAAGTCAAAAATTCTTAATTCTTCCCATTCTCTTTGTTTCTCAAGATTTTCCGCTAGTGATTTTCCTGTTATATTTATATTTCAGTATGATTGGTGAACCAAAGACCACATCAATAAGGAACATGCACTGAACTTTTGAACAAAAATTTAGATTATATTTCATAAATAAATCATAATCAACAAGAAGATGGAAATTATTTTAAATCCAGTCCAAAATTGGCCGTTATAACTTATAATTAATGATATGATGCGTAATTTGTTCGCTTTTTTATTACTTCTCTAACTTACCATGTAAAATGTTCCACCAGGTTTTTGAAAATTTAGTGCTCTTAATCTGATAAATTGACCACAATTGCCTGATTTGTTACCTCTCCTTAACGCCATATAGCTTGAAATTAAGTTTATTGCTTAATCAGTTTGTGAAGTCTAATAACAAGAGACTATGCCATATTTGCTTTACCATGGTTGTTTCTCTGATGTGTGTTGGATGGTTTATCTGTTTTTGCAGGTTCAATATTGTTGGTCAGGTATTCTTAAGAAGGCACAAATTACACATCCTTCACTTTTCACTGCAAGGACTTGTGTGGGATGTAGATTTCCATTAATCCATCTGATGCTCCAACTTTGGTTTCTTTTTTCATTTGCAGTGGGCAGTGACAACAAGTGTAGATTTTTCACTTGCACAACTGATTAAAGTTATTATTCTCCTTAGTACTGGTGGGAAAAATGGTGGCGGATATGAGGCTTCTAAATACGTAGTTATTGCTTTCCATGGAATGATTTTGCTCCTACACGGTCTGATAAACAACCTTCCTATCTCGTTGTTATCATTCTTGGGACAGCTGGCAGCTATTTGGAATGTAGTATGTATGAAGAAATCTCCTGTATGAATGTTTTCTGCATTCAGTTCTCCATGGCAACATTTTTGAAGTTTTAATTGAAATTGAAAATTTTAGGTGTTTTTGTGCTTATGATTGGTATTCCATGTGTTGCAACGGAAAGGGCTAGTGCAAAGTTTGTTTTCACTCATTTCAATACTGAAAATGGGGATGGAATCAGCAGCAAGCCCTACATATTTCTCTTGGGACTTCTAATGAGTCAGTATACCCTAACTGGATATGATGCATCAGCTTATATGGTATATCTTTTCCACTCTTTTCCTTCCTTTTTCTCGAAAAGCTTTATAGAGTTTCTTGTCTATTTTTTGATTTTTTGTTTCTATATCAAGTTGGATTTTAAAATATTGTCTATTTTGATTTTATGTTTTCACTGCAATCTTGAACTCCAAAAAAGTGTTTTATGCACTCTTGATCTCTGCGAGCTCTTGTTTTCAAAGCTTGACTGGCAGGGCAATTTGCATTGCTCCGCAAGCCTGTTTTAATTACTCCCGTGATCATATATTTGCGGATGAATCAAGACTCTTAAGGTTTTAGCATATTATCGTACAAGTAATTGATCTGCATTGCAAGATATAAGTACAAGAAAAATGAAACCGCAGTTACTGCACAATGTGTCGGGATTATACATTTGCAAATAACTCCTGTTAAGAAAAAATTATACTGGGATTTCCGCTAACTTAATTTCATAATTAAAGCTAAAAAACTCTAACATAAATCACACCACTTCTTCAAGATCGATTCTAACCAAAAATAATTTTGTGAACACCATCTCACCAAGACTCATTGATTACTGTAACTTCTATATGCAGACAGAGGAAACCAGGGAGGCTGACATAAATGGACCAAAAGGAATTGTCAGTGCTGTTGGGATATCCGTTATAGTTGGGTGGTGTTACATACTAGGCATTACCTTTGCAGTCACCGACATTCATTACCTTTTGAGTGAAGATAATGACGCTGGAGGGTATGCTATTGCTGAAGTGTTCTATCTAGTATTCAAGAAAAGATATGGCCATGGAACTGGGGGTATTATTTGCTTAGTAATTGTTGCTGTTGCCATATTTTTCTGTGGTATGAGTTCCGTTACAAGCAATTCAAGGTAAAACGTGCCAGCACCAAGACTTAATTTCTCTACTTAGTGATGAATATAATATGATGCTCAAAACTTGTTCATTCAGGATGGTTTATGCTTTCTCTAGAGATGGGGCCCTGCCATTGTCATCATTGTGGCACAAAGTTAACAAGCAGGAGGTTCCCATCAATGCAGTTTGGCTTTCCGTTTCAATATCATTTTGCATGGCCTTAACGGTATGTGATATATCATAAGCTTTCATTTATAATAAGCTGAAAATTAAGGTTTTCTGATTTGTTGAAAAGTGGAATAAGATGTTTGACCATATGAGTGAAATGTAAATGTTTGCAGTCTCTTGGAAGCATAGTGGCATTTGAGGCCATGGTATCCATTGCAACGATTGGCCTCTATATTGCTTATGCCTTACCTATATTCTTTAGGGTGACCTTGGCACAGAAGGATTTTGTCCCTGGGCCTTTCAACTTAGGCCGTTATGGAGTCATTGTGCGCTGGGTGGCTGTTCTTTGGGTGCTCTTCATTTCTATACTCTTCTCATTGCCTGTTTCTTACCCAATAACCATGGAGACACTTAACTACACCCCTGTGGCTGTTGGATGTTTGCTTATTCTTGTAGTTTCTTCCTGGTTAATCAGTGGTCGCTATTGGTTTAAAGGCCCTATAACCAATATATAAAACTGAAGTGTTATATAATATAGCTAATTGAACTCGTTTGCATTATTATTATTATTTGAATCCTTGTTTGGAGTTCATCTAAACTTTGAGTCCATCGTACCAAACCAATTAACCTGTGATTTTGAGAGGCTGGAGTCAGAAGTGAAGCAATCAACAAGTCGAGCTAATTTAGATTGATTCAGTCTATTTGGAAGAAAGATTGTTGAGTAATTGATTTTCAAATCCGTCTTTCTATGGATTATAAAGTAGACTTTAATAATATAACGCGTTCATTTTAATTTTTAAAACATAAACATTGATTGTATTTGCGAGATTAATTATAATTTCTAACAATTAGAATTAACTTTTACATCTCTATATATATATATATATATGCCAAATTTTATATAATTTTTAAAAACTGACGTATCATTAATTTTTTTGAGAGTTAAATATGAAATTTTCAATACAAACCATATGGATACTTTACCAGAAATAATTTTGTTCGAGTTAGGTGAAATTATAGAACATATTGTTTGAATATTTAATGTAATTATAAACTTATGATTTGAGTTTAAAATTAACTGTTGAAATGGAATAATCTCACTAGATTACATTTGACAACTTATTATTAGGGTTTGGTCATTCATTTTCTTTTATAACAATAAACTTTTTTAAACATAAGTAATCATAAGGATTATATCGAAATCATGATATATTGGTATAAAAAATTAACTTTAGTCAATAATATTAGCAAATTTTATGTGATAATGTTAATCAATAATAATTAAACTATATTGTAATTGTAGGTTTTTCTAAAGCATTTTGGTTAATATTCAAAATGGCCTTTATAAAGCATTTTGCTGTAACTACTTGAATAGTAATCTAAGTATGCTGGAATGTACTTTTTATGTTTGTTTTTATCTTAGTTTATCTAAAAAAGATTCTGTATTTATTTCTGCATTACTTGAAAGTTTGATTGACGTAAAAATAATATTTTTTATATCGATTCCTTTTGTCATATAAAAATATTTTTTTCTACATTTATAGATGGTTTATATTGATGTTAGATCACAATACCGACATAAAACAATTCATTTGTTTAATTATTATATTTATATTGATTTTTGAAATAACATAAAACTAAATAAATTATATAAAAAAATTATATTACAGTAATAATATATCATTCTTTAAAAAAATTAATAAATTTCAGAAAATTATCGTTAATAATTTTTAAATATAAACTTTCAACTAAACAGCTGAAATAATAATTTAAGTGATTTCAAATATTCTCTAAATAATCTATTATATTTTTATCACGTATTTTTTTAATTTAAAAAATTAAATTTTCATCACTCAGTATCAACAATTTTGTTGAAAACATAGATTAAAATATTAAAAAAAATTCATATGAGAATGATATATTTTAAAAATAAAATATTTTCTGTATTAAACCCACAACATTTCGTTTATGCCAAATAAAGGATGTTTTAAAAAAAGATTACACTGTTTTAGAATAAGATAAGGATAGTTTAAAAACATATGTTTCTTTCAATTAATCAAAATGTTTTATGAAATAAAATCTCATCAACATTATAATATATAATATTTCATATATGATGACTCAAATAATTCTATTTGAGATTGAAATATTAATAATATGATTAAGATAAAAGTTACTACTTTATCTAATTTTTATTATAATTTATTGAGATTTATGAAATATTTTTGTATGAACCTAATAAAATTTATGAAATGATACAAATTACTAACTCTTTAGTAATTGAAGTTGAGAAGGATTTTATATCATATTATTATAAAATAAGTACTACCAATTACTCTTACATATGATTTTCAATATAGTTATAATAGATAGTGACACGTGTTCAACACATGAAATGTAACAAATTATTTTAAATAATTGAGATATACTTAAAAAAACTATAATCTTAGATAAAAGTAACTTAAGTATAATTTATTATAATAATACCTAATATAAGATGTTTTAACTGATTGATATATATGCTATAGGTGCTAGCAAAAAGTCAAACAAGACTAGGAGAATATTTTGTTTTTTAGTATTTTTGAGTTGTAAACCTAGCTACTTGTATATAAAAAAAATATTGGAGACGTACAAATTTAAATGGGTTGTATCATTATATATATATATATATATATATATATATATATATATATATATATATATATATATATTATATATATTTTAAAA
>Ga0209489_103588_pt1 | contig 29990 bp, 7 predicted proteins | sample SiratrowhiteBW_FD_187527 | JGI IMG/M metagenome (GOLD analysis project Ga0209489, IMG submission 187527) | Root nodule microbial communities of legume samples collected from California, USA - Siratro white BW (SPAdes) (version 2) | ecosystem: Host-associated > Plants > Roots > Nodule | place: USA...
AAAAAAAAATTTTTAGTCTCTATACATATATATATATATATATATATATATATATATATATATATATATAATTGGTACCTTAGAAAAAAAATCCTTATTTTCTTCATGCCTTTGTTCCAACGAAGGTCTTGTATAAACAATCCAGGATAACAGTCCCTGCATGCATGAAAGAACACTGAAAGAGTTTGGTCTTCCCTCTCATCCAGGACCAAGTAAAGAAAGTTCTCTCTTTTAACAATTCATTCTCCAAAAACTCTTCATTGGTAAAGACTATGCGATTTCTTTTCCTCCCTACACCACACAATATTTTTTTTTCTTAATTATATTTTTAATTTTTCAACTTGTTTTTCTTAATCTAATTAGGTATTATGATTGAATTTCGTCAATAATAATAAACATAACGATGGAAATGCAAATTGTATATAAAATATTCCTTTACCAATTAAAGTCAACTTTTAGATATTTTAGAACAAAATTTCAATATATATTTACAATTCAATCTATATTATATTATTTTCTGATAGAACAATACATATTTTATTATTTTAGTCCTATTGATTTAAAATTAGGTGTATGATTGTTGAGTTAATGTCAAAATATTTAATAGTTAGATTAGAAATTTTTTATCTGTAAAAATTGAAGTTAACTTTGTAAAGCTATTTTTAAATTAAATTCGTCCTTCTTAATTTTTTTTTAATTCAGTTGTATCTAAAATTTACATTTTTAGTATTTAACTGAAAAATATTCAGAATAAAAAATATTTATATTAGAAAGTACACAGTTGGTCCTCAACATACCAATCGCACTCATCACACATAAAAAGGTAATGCTTATGTATTGGAGCTGGACCACATAAATTAATTCCAGGGATCTCCATTTGGTTAGCAGGATAAATAATGAAGGGCTGACATGAGAAACAAAGAACATGATAAAAATATATAGTAGGGTTTAAGTGGTAACTCTCTCATGGATTAATTACTATAAAAATAAGGGTTGGTTTATTTGATTGTTGTTAATACAGTTTTTTTATAAAAAGAGTTACATGTTAGATAATAAAAATAAAATATATTTGTTGAGTGTCCATAAATGTAAAACTTGAAGTGTGAAATCACATTAAATTTTGTTCTTCTTTTATTTTCTTATGTGTTTTCACAATAATATGATATTATTTTGTATTGTGTAATTCTGAACATTTAAGTTGTAACTTTTATGGATTAATTACAATAGATGGTGAAAACAAGTTTTTAAGATGAATTCAAGGTGAATTTCTGATATTTTGATTCTGGTTCTATAGGTTTTGGATGACATGATGGTTAAAGAGGTCAAACTGTATAGCTTAAGTACATGATAAGATGACATGGAAGTTTGGTGGGTGTACCAACCAAATTAACCAAATTATTTTATATATATATATATATATATATATATATATATGCTTACGAAAATAGTGACATTTATGGGATGTGCTTAGGAAAAGAGTAATCACTAAATTAAAATATCCAAGTAATGTAATTTTTTTATTTATAATACTGAAGACACACTTTGTAATTAAAATAATTTAAGTTGAGATAATATTAGAATTTGTGTTAACTATTATTGCTAAGTTTATTGATCTTTTACTTAGACAAATTTTATGTTTGAAAATGTGTTAATTAAATATTGGATTAGTAATTTAGAGAGTATCTGGATATGAATGAGAAGAAGTGCTGTTTTAAATAAATTATATAAAGTTGAATTAAATATAACTTAGATGTTAAGATAAGAGAATTTATGAGATTGATTTAAGTTGAAATCAAAATTGTGATAATAAGATCTTGTGATGGGAGCTAGTAATGAGGCGGCTCCCTGAGTTTGATGATTCTTATATTGTTTTTGTTTTGGTTTCTTGTGTTTGGTTGTGTTCATACCTGAATTAACTAATAATAGCTGTCACTTTTTTCAAAGTCAGAACTCAGTAGCGTGACAGTGTAGTTAGTCAGAAAACAAAGTGGTTACAGAGGTACGTTCAAAAATTAATATATAAACACCCTATTCAGATAATGCAAGAGTTTTCACTTCAATTAAGTAAATTTTCACACCTACCATTAATGAAAAGTGCAGTTGTCAGAAAATTAATGGAGTGAGAAAGGACTAAAGAGTTGGAGTGATTAACAGAAAGATGGAATGAATGAATGCAGAAGAGAAGAGGTGGTGTTTCTTTCACGTTTCTCATGCCTTTGTTCAAAGGTTTTTTAAGTGATGTTGAGATCCATGTACATCTTATTTTTTGCATGAGTTGTGTGTGGATTACTTAAATCGTAATTAAGAAGGATATTGATTAGTTAATTAGTTTCTTGGGAAGGTGGTAGTGGTGGTACACACATAGAAGAAGCTGACTTGTGCTGCTTTTCCATTCCAAAAAGACAAAGCATACGCAACGCAAGAGCTTCTTCCTCTATATTTACCTCCCGTACGCAAAGGACACAAATTCCTTTATCCATCATCTTCTTCCCCTCAAATTTTGTATAGGTATACGTGGATCACGCTTTCCCACACCACTGCTAGATAATAAAAAAAAAGGAAACCATTTTATTCAAGAAAACTTAGCTCTATAATCACTCAATTTTACTAATTTCATTTATCAAAGAAACTACTTTTGAGTTTTTTTTTAGGTATTCAAATATTATACAACATCCAAATTAACATTAATCCATCATCTAACATCATCATCCTCAAGTTCTGTCGTGTTCATGTATTGCTATCAGACATGTACACACGTGATAAGGAATACTATCCACGATTATTTTTCTTTCTTTAAATGCACAGTCAACCTTTAAAACCATATTATAATTTATATTTTTTACCCTTCTATTGTAAAAAAAAACATTCAAAAAATTTGCAGTGTAAAAGGACTGCTACGTGGATTTGATTTTCAATTGTTATTTAGATGAGGTTTAATTTAATTGGGTTTTTATTTCAACCCTTAAAAGTCTTCTCCCATGTGATGGGAGGGTATGAGCAAAGAGAACTTTTTTTTTAAATTAAAAATATCAAGTTATGTGTGTGTACACACACCATAAAATAATAATATGTATGTTAATTTTATAATTTTGTTCTGACTACTATTTTAAATTTAAATGTGTTAAACAGGGGGCGAATTCTTAGCATTTTTCGATTAAAACAACGTGAATTCAGTAGATGCTCCTTTCCTTTGTTGTAAAGTTTTCTATTAAATGTGAGAGTGGTGTACTAATCCGCACTAAAATTTGTTGAAAAGAAAGTATTAAGGAGATTTCACAGATATTAATTGGAAAAATGACTTATGGAAGGAGCAATATTAACGTATGTGTTTGGATTAGCATAGAGTATAAGTATAAAGGTATAAAATATGTTAGTGAAGAGCGTGTGTGGAGGAACCGACTTTGACAACACGACACGCATGTAGCATAGGATTCACACTCCTTCAAGTCACAACTTCTTAATTGATCAAGAACCCCATCATCTGGGTTGTACATAGCCACATAACGCGTAAGGATACTTTTGCATCCCAAAGAAATCTTGGAAAATTCTATATAGTGCCTCACAATAACACATCTAATTAATTAACGTGGCTTAGTTGAATGCATTATCATTATCATTAGTACACTGTACCACAAGTTCAAGCATTCCCCACACGTCTTGCCAGATCAAAGTCGATTCCTTCCTAAGGTACTAACAATCAATTAGTTCAATATTGTGATTACTTTTTAATGAAACAAACACACCAAATATTAAAAATGGACAGAAGGAATTACCAAACTGTAAAAAATGGGATAGGAATCTGAAAGCTTAGAGAGTAGGTAGGGACTTATCCCTGTTTCTAGAATGGGTGTGGTAGAAATGTGTGATGTTGTCTAATACAAGATTCTGGACAGTGGATACATACAAAGACTTGTTATTAATTAGTGGGTGGATAGATTTGCCAACCCAATAACAAGTGTCCTTAGCCACATAATAAAGCGGTTGCAAATTTGGTATAATGATACCAACATGTGCATTAAAGGCAGTAGTAACCACATGGGGGAGGGTTTCGGTTCAACCCACCACACCCATTGCCCTAACATCACATTGCACAACTAATTGGCTGTAGCTAGCCTTTCATTACCACTATTTTTTTTTTATTATTTCTTTGCACTGCTAAATTCTAGATCTTTACACCAGATACAAGTTGTATCGGATTAATTAGCCAAAATAAATGTGACTCGGTTAGTGGATGAGACCTAATTAATTAATGTGCAGGAAGTGATTAAGGTGTCAAAATGAGCTAAACAAGAAAATTTGGTTGCTGCCTTATTGTTCACGCGGCATGCAGTGTATGTTTTTGGTCCCAGGTAAAACCCACCCACAGTGGTATTATTTTATTGGAGAAAGACCTTGACTTAATCCATTCTTAAGCACTGGTCAATTAATTTGGGTTGCAGAATACCACCCCTCATCAATGGACTTCACTCCTATATTATTATTTTTATAATGGTCCCTTATTTGGAATTGGGGGTATCATTAACTGTGTAGAAAAGGTCAAATTTTATGAATTTAGACATGTGTGTTGCCTATTCTCACCTTTAACTTGGTATAAATTCACTTTCCTTTTTAGTGATAATACAAACATGAAACTTAAATTGGGTCAAAATATATTTAATCAATCAACATTTTGAATGGTTAATGAGAACATTAATTTAAGATAATATACAACTTAAATTCATCTAGCAATTAAATGTATAACTAAATGTATAAGAATGCATAAAATTAATATACTGATAAAGCAATCTGTTAGATTGGATCAATGACAAAGAAGAGTCCAAAAGCAATGAACAAATTTTGTCTGTACAGATGAGCATGAACTAAATCCGAACCTAATCCCAACCCAATCCTCCCTAAATCAAAAGAAAAAAAAAAAAAAAAAAAAAAAAAAAAACACAACAAATGTAAATTAACCTAGGTGGTTACGAATCATATTCACGGTAACATCAAATTCAATTACAATAAACTTAAAGTAAACATTTCTTCTGGAGAGAAATCTACGCCGTTTCATGGCCATCTTCATTGTGGTCCTCCCCTGAAAACAAACGCGCCCTGTTGGTGGTCACTGGCAACGGGCTTTCCACCTCTTGCTCGCTCACTCCGCCGACCTTCTTCCCGAAGTCGAACCCCACCGGCGACCAGAACTCCGTCAGCGGTGCCGGAAGGTTCAGGTCAAACCCACGGAGCGTGTGGGACGAGGCAGCACCGCCGTCAGAGGAGGAAGTGATGGCGCTGCTGTTGTTGGCGTTTGCGTTGCTGTTACTGTGGTGGTTGCCGCCTTCGTAGTGGCAGCGCTTGTGGCCACCCAGGGCCTGTCCGGTGGGGAAACTCTTGTGACAGATGGAACACTCGTGCATCCTTCCGCCGCCGGCGGCGGCGGAAGCGGCAACGCTGTCGTTGGCCACGGCAGAGACAGAGGTGGATTCCGACGAGGACTTGCGGTGGCTGGCCTTGTGCCCACCGAGCGCTTGATAAGAAGGAAAGGCCTTGTTGCAAACGGTGCACCTGTGGGATAATTTCAGCGGCGGCGACGATTCTTTCTGTGACTGTGACTGTGACGGTGACGGTGACGGTTGAGTTTGGCGGCGAGAAGAACTGTTGGTGTTGTTGTTGTTCCCGCTCTGAGCGAGCATGATGAGGCAAAGAGCGAGGTACTCTTCCTCGGTCTCAAAACGCGGTCGTTTTGAACGTTTTCTTTTAGACCAAGGCTCGCGGAACTGAAGGTCAACCTCCTCCTCTTCTTGGTAGCCACGGAAGGGAGTGGCGGCTGCTGTCGGAGAATTCAAAGCCTCCAAAGCCATTAAGGAACCCTAAATTGAAATCTGATGATCGGAGGTAGTTTTTGGTTTTCTGGTATACTGAGAGAGCACAGAAGAAGTGTGTGTTAGGTAGTTTAGTGGGTGTGAGCATAGAGGGTGTGGTCTTTATATAGCGATGAAATGAGATGAGTTGGTGTTATTATGATGGAAAGAGAGTGAAGTCGGTCAACTAAAGAGCGAGGGGATTCACTTGGATGACTTTTTCCAAGTCAAAACTACGTTACGTAATACGTCTGTCTGCGTTATCTTTACCCTTTTTTCTCTTTCATTCATTGCCCCCACACCCACACTAAGCTACTGCTTCTACCTAAGCCAGATGTACCACGACTCGTTCACAACAAGAACATCCTAGTTACTCATTTAGTATTTCCACATATGTGGTAACGCGGTTGTGTTTAATCTTTGTGCCGTGTTACTGCCATTAGTTTAAGACTTGTGTTTAAAAAAGTAGCTAAAGGATTAAAATATTAATTAGATTGATGTATCTGTTCTCCTCACGAAAGCGCATGCATCAATTCACATCCTTATCCTAGATATATATGGAATGTGATTCTGCTAAATTGCATATTTGAGTGTTATTAGGAAGAAAGAAAAAGAAAGGAGGTTTGACTGGTTGAATTTTGAAAAAGAAAAATGGAAAATGTGAATTTGGTTTAGACGCCTCGTGGCGATAAAGGGAAGGGGTAGTTGTCGTCATGGCTTTGATCACAGTCTGGGCTTTGGAGTTTCGTGTTTAAGTGCGGTGCTATCACTCATCCATTATTCGTAAGTTCCCACACTACAACTATGCTAATACTTACCAAGATAATCACCACGTGCCACCTGGATTCCCCCCAATTAATACATACAAATACCTTTTTTTTATTTACTACCAATTCAAACAATTACTATTCCGAATAAGAGAACAACTGTCAACATGCAACCATTTCTGTCAAATCTAAATTTCTATTTTTTCTATCTATAGATACTATTTATTTTTACAAAAGTCTCACACTTTTAATATCTTAATTTGTGCAACTCATTTTTCAAACAAATAAATGCCTTCAAAAACACTCCAGAAGGTAAATATTTACTTTTGTAGAAAAATATCTTTAATTTTTTTATCGGAGAAAAAAAGTGAAACCTATTAGGGGTTAAGGAAAGCATAACTTCAATAACGATTCCAATTTTAGAGTTAAACGTCAGATGTGAATTCATTTTTGAGAAAACTGATCAATGAAATTTTGTTTTTAAAAAATTCTCGATCTGTTATAAATGAAAAGGATAAATAAGTTTTAAATAGTTAAAAATACCGAAACCAATGGTAAGAGGTAATTTAATATGTAGTAACAAAAAAACGTTGCTTTGTAAGCTATTAACTTTAACACCCTTGCTAGTAATATATATAATATTAAATGTGATATATTAAGGAATTTATATATTTATAGGACAATGTAAAAAGAATTAGTTTAAATCGATTAATATCACCGATATTTTCAACTGTTTTGATTGATGTTAAATTAAGTAAACACTTTCCACCTGTTTGACTATTTTCCTCGTTCAATTTTTTGAACTTTTTGAATAAATGACCCGACTAATTCTTCTTTTTTCTATGAAAGTAGCTAATTTAATCTAATTTGTTCATCCACCATCAACTTAGATTATGCATTAATTTTAGTAAAGTTTTAATATTTGAATTAGTAATAAATTGGAGAGTATTCCTCTCTGTATATACAAAAGCACAAGTATCTTCTTACATAAATTTTAAAAATAAAACTAAAAACTTTTTGAAGAGCTGATGGAGTATAATTAATGGTGACTAGATTGAGTATAATGAGGCAATTATGACAGGGTGAGATGAGGATGATGGAAAAGGAAAATATCCATAAGAATTATTTTGATGATTAAAAAAATGATTGGGGGCGTTCTAGAACCATAACGGAAAAAGGATGTGCAAAGGCGTGTTTGTGGTTCATTTTAACGTGTCAAGCTGAGAGAGTGAGCGAAGAGGGGTAGAGTGTGATAGTGGAAGAAAGTAGTTGCTTCACCGACGCAATAAAAAAACACGAAGAAAAAAAGCGTTTTAGAAACATTGATACGCAACACACGTAAGTTTTGTATTGGTGACACGTTGCACCTCCATCTCTCAATTGCATACTTCCACGTGTCCTCAATAACCGACACACCTCATCGTATCATCCTACAACGCTTCCACTGCCCCTAGAACAACACATACTCACTTTTTATACTTAATTTATTAGTTTTGATAATTATTATCTTAAAACCCATTCTAAACAAAATTATAATTATATTAATCATATAACTGTTGCAACCTATCTCCCACACTCTCCTTCAATGAATATTTCACTGTAATATTATCAGCCATTAATCTCGTTATTAATAAACAATTCACTAAATAGTCTGTTCATATTTTACTCTTGCAAGTTACTTCAATTTCCTTGGTCAATTATTTAGTAAAATTCAGTTAATGCTTTGAAATGTAACAAAAATATTTTATATGTATATAAAAATTAATATATAAATATAATGTACCTAAAACGAAATACTCATCTTCATGTTATATCATTGAAAATTGCTTCCTAATATACAACTTGCTTCCTACACTTAATAAATTATTAATTTTACAATAATATTTTTGTTATTTTTATTTTTAAATTTATTAAATAAATAATTTTTTTCTCCACAATGAATCACGCATTAGATTTACGTTTTTATTTTATATATCTTCTTTAACTTTAAATTAATAAAGTAAAAATTATTTATTTTTTCTCTTTTTCTCTCTCATGTATATCTCTTTTAATTTTAAATTAGTAAGTAAAAAAAATAATTTTGTTATAACTATAATTTAAATCTAAAATTTTTATCATTTTTTTATTAATATAATATATGTAACATAAGTAAGGTATAATTAATTAAAAAAAAGTTTATATTGTACAGAGAAAATAACAATTATGACCTATGTTTATAATTTTCTAAAATACTGAAATTATCTTTAACATTTATAAATTATTATTTTCATATATTTTTATTCATTTTTTCTTTTATAATAAAGAATCTCTTATGATTTTTTTTATTTTTCTGTCAAATTATTTTCTATATGAAAGTTGAATCTTAAACATTTTGTAATTTCTTTTTATAATTTATTATGATTTGTTTTTTTATAACTTAATTTTTTTTAATATCTATTGATGAAGTGAAAATAAATAATATGATAGAAGAAGAATAGAAGAAAGTGAGTAGAGAGAAACTACCAAAAAATAGAATAAAAATTCTTACTTTATTAATTTAAACTTAAAAAGGATCTCTTTTAAAACAAAAGAGAGAAAAAAGGTTAACTTTTTTAATTTGGTTGCATTTATTTAATACGAATCAACTGTGTGAGAAAGAAAAAATAATTATTTAATAAATAAATTTAAAAATAAAAATAACAAGAATATTATTAAAAAATTAATAATTTATTAAATACAGAAAACAAGTTATATCGTACAGGAATCAACTGCCTATATCATTTCAGGATAGTAAGAGATGAAATATCACCATTACAACTTCATTCAATAATTTTGAATTGAAAATTTATTCTTAAAATTTACGATGGTCGATAAATAATATATGAATCAAATATCATCAATATCTTATTTAGATAAATAAAGCTCATAAATCATTTTTAGAATATATTAAATTATGAATAATTTATTTTTCTTCTTAGTTTTGTATAAAATTAAAAAAAAAATACAAGGAATACATAATTGTAATTTTTTGAATTAATAAAATTAAACTAAGTATAAGATAATTTCCAATATGAGTCTTAATCAATGTCTTAGAATTAAGATAAAAGGTCTCGTAATAAAAAAAAACACTTCACTAAAACATGCTAATTTAATGTTTGCGATAAATGTTATAAGCCTATAAAATTTAAGATGTAAAATTCTAAGTTATATGGATACAAAAGTATATAATTGTATTATTAAATTAAAAAATTAAATTATAAAAAAATTAAATGTAAATAGAAGAAATGTAAATCTTACAACACCACAGTTAAAATATAACTCATAAGAAGCTCATGAAATAATGTAATATAATAAAATTCGCCAAAAATTACGTCTTATAATACTCTTAAATTAAAACATTCTAAAATTATTAAATAAAACAAAAATTCATGTTACATTTCACTGATGTTATTTAATCATTTCTTTAAGATATCAGTTAAATATCTTTATGTTTGATTTAGAGAATTGTATGCCTTCTCTTCAAACGGGCTTATGAAATTTCAACTTCCAATCCCAATTGGGCTTTCTACACATGTAACACGAAGTACGTGGACTATTCGGAGCAATTACTTCCTGCAACCCTAATTTGAATATGCACCTCCGTAATTTTCAAAATAACTATTTTATCTTTCTTTAAGATTACTTCTAAAAAAACTGAGTTATTATGCTTTTTCTTTTTTTCGTTCAGTTAAAGATAAATATTTATATGATTTTGAAGACTACTTTTTTTTTCACTTGGAAGTATATTTATAAATTATATTTTAAGTTTACAATGGAAAAAAGTCAATTGTGATGTAAGTTGTCCTTAAAGTTATGTGCTTAATTGAGAGAGGAAAAGTAGCAATAAGATTGATGATATTTTATATTTTTTTATTAAGCATTAGCCTTGAGAGATATTTGCACGATGAAGGTTGGAAACACGTGTATGTTAAGGCTTTGAACAAATTGCATGGCTTCTGATGTAGAATAACAAAGAATTTTATTTTGGTTATTCCAATGGATCATTGTCATTTTCATGCAACTTATCCTTTTCTTTTTAATTATTTGTGACCACTAATCATTCAGTGCATTTAGAACATATTCGAGAGTCTTAGAATGTTGGTGAGAAAATCAACGAAGTCTCCATCAATTTTTTACTTTAAGCTTTGGTTATGTAAGCATGTTCGAAAATAGGTTTGAGATAACTTTGTTTAATTTTAGAAGTCTGTCTTTTTAATTAGTGAAAGTAAAAGATGAAGTTATTCCAATTTCAACAATTTCAACGTGGTTCCATAATTTGTGTTTAACTTTTACTAATTTATTCTACTTTGAAAATTAATGCACCTTTATATAAAGATTTTTAATTGTAAATAATTTGAAATGACATTCATTTTTTAGATTGGATGAACTCCTTTTAGCAAAGTGCTGTTTACAAGCGGATTTAATTTAATGATAAATAAAGAAATAAAAAAATTATAAAATGACCTATTTTTTAAATTTGATTTTAGAAATAGACTGAGCTAATTCAATTATCCGTGCTTTGATCAAATTTTGAATTCTAAATCTATATATTATATAAGAATATGTATGTGTCTTTTATTCATATACTTATGGCATCAATTATTTTACTACTTTTATACATTTTGGAATTATCACATAACTTATACTTATTTATGAAAAATATATTCAATTAAAAACAGCTTTTATTGACTATTTGAGTGATAAGATGTATAAAGACAAGTATAAGCTGTTTAATTTTTTTTTTTATGTAATGTATATTTAGAATGTTATAGAATCACGAGTTGTATAATGACATATAAATGAAGATTTTAAATTATATTTTATTACATTTATTATCATTTATTTAATATTCTCTTAAAAAATTATATTAGAACTACAAATATATTGAATACAACCCACCCACTTTAAGTGGGATTCTGTTAATTTTTTTAAACAAAAAATTTGAACGTCAATCTAAGAAAATTGATATGATTAGATCCGACTACGATAATTGGATACAAAACACTTCAAAAACTTTTAATTACAAGTTAATACCAAGTTGAAACTCGAACCTCATGATTAAAAAAACACTATCTACGTATCTACGAGTAATTTGCGAAGAACCTGGAACAACGGTGTTGGCGGCATTATTTGTTTATTTTTTTATTAAAAAATATTTAAATTAAACGTAAAAATTAAACAATTTTTATTTGATTTCATTTTTAATTTAATATAAACTCTGAATTAAATTAATTAATTTGTTATCATATTATTTAAATTGGTTTTAGTGATTTTCTATTACAAAATTATGAAATAATTAAAATGTATATCAACTTGTAAGGTGTATAATCATAAATATTTATTAGTTGCTAATTAATTATAAAAATACAACATCACATTTAAATAAAATAAGTAACTTTATTCTATTTAATTTAATTATTAATTTTCAATTCAAAATTTAGTTACATTTGAGTAATTTGTTATACTTTATTAATCAATTTTAACTTATTTTTTAAATTTAACGTCAAATAAATAGTTTTTTGTGGTTCAATGCAACAGAGAGTGAGCAGAGCTGGACATAAATGGTTGAGAGCTAAGTATAAAAAAATGAAATTCAGTATATACACACTAATTTTCATATAAAAATTATAAGTGTGCCTTTCTTTAAAACAATTTTATTTGCGTACAATAGAAAATATAGAAAATAGACAAATCAAAATACTATTTTTATAAACTCCGTATTACAACTATTAAACCGTGTCACCAGTTATTTTACCAGTTTATAAAAAAAAATTTATATTAATAATAGCATTTTTATAGAAGATCTTGTTTATTATATTCTAAAAATATACTAAACCAAAATAACAACATTATTCACTAAAATTACTTTTATAATAGAATAAGTAATATGAAGATTTTTTTCACATCTCTTAATATATATATATATATATATATATATATATATATATATGCAGAGGTGTTAAGTTTTTGAAAAAAAAAAAAAAATTGTATAGTGATTACCACGAGAACCCGAACCCGTACCCGTTTACCACAAGAACTGGATAGCACCTTCTCGCACCTATCTTCCTCGCCGTTGGAACCGAAACCACATTTCTAGTGCCATACCCTTCACCCGTTCACATCAAATTTTGAAACTTTGTTTCCAATTGCGTGTACCCATGTCCTCTTCTCTCTCCATGTCACTCTCTGCTCCTTCCATCCACGGTTCTTCCTTCCTCCATGGAACAAACCTCTTTCCCCTTTCTCGAAGAGTGACACCACGCGGCTTCAACTCTTCCTCTGCCAAGTGCTCCCTCGAACACATCCCCAAACAGTTCAGAAAGGAAAATCTCAAAGATGGATGTTAGTTTTTATACCTTTCGTTCCTTCTCTTTTGTGTTTGATGATAATTTACTCTGTTCGATTTAGTTTAGGCCAAAGAAAAAAAAAATACTTGAATGTGTTTTTTAGGGAAAGTTAGAGCAGAAAAATTGATGGAGTTGAGATTTTATAATCTGTTTATGAATTAGTTTAGTGCTATTTATGTGATTTAGGACTGTACTGTCCAGTGAGTATATGAGCTTGGTTATTTTTACGCCCTTAAAAAGGTTTAAATAATTAAATCGAATTTCGGTTTACCTTCCTCGTTTTTTGTCCAAGTTTATGCTCGTCAAGTTTCAGGGACAACATGAACAGGTCCTTAAATTTTGAGTAGAAATGTAAGTGATATTTATTTTGCCCCTGAATTGAAAACCTGATGCATATAGATATGTCTTTTGAAATGTATTAGTATAACAGATAGTGAATTACGTGCATAAATTGTAGGAAAATAAAATAAAGAGACACTATGAATTTCAAAGTGTTCTAGGCAAACAGAGGGGTAAAATTTATTTATGAATCATAAAGCCTCAAACTAGTGCTCTTAGATTAATTTGGATGAAATCTTCTGGAGGTTGACTACAATTTTCCCAAATAAAAATCTTGAAAAATTCTTATTCAAGTTCTGTTGAAAACTTTAAATACTGGGTGCCCTACCTTTAGTTTTATTTTCTCTATCATATGCAGTGACGGAAAACTACAAGAACGTACCTCAATATCTATATGGCCTTACTCCTTCACAAATGGACATGTTCATGACAGAAGATAATCCTGTCCGCCAGCAATCTGAAAGAGTTACAGAGGTTCTCACCGTATATATTCTTCATACTGTCTAAGTGTCTGTGATGCTATGATAGCAAATTTGCTAATCTATAACCTAATTGTTGATTTTGCAAAGCACCCAAATTTTTATTCCACTGTTCAAAACCACTCTTAACTTTAATCATTGTATCAGGAAAGCATCTCATCTGCCAGTAATTATATAAATAATGGTGGAATGTGGACTCTATCTGGCATGGGAAAAAGGGATGCTTCAAAATACAGCATGAGTGTTAGTATGTATCAAGGAGGCAGGGGAACTGACAGGCCAAAAACTGCTCCACCAGATCTGCCTTCTTTGCTTTTGGACGCTCGAATATGCTATGTGGGTATGCCGGTAAGCTTCATCCTGACTGATTGTGTTTTTAGCCCGCTAGCTTTTGTATATAGATAAATACCTGATATCTTTCATCCCAATCTTCTTGATGTTCCTCCATAAGTCTTTTTGATTTTTTACAGATTGTTCCAGCTGTGACAGAACTTGTTGTCGCTCAATTCATGTGGTTGGATTATGATAACCCAACCAAACCTATTTACTTGTATATTAATTCATCTGGAACTCAGGTAAGTGTTATGACCATTTTCTAACATTTTCCCTTGTGATGTATGAGGTGCTGATTTATATAATTGCCTTTACTTACCATTTTTTCCTGTCCAGAATGAGAAGAATGAAACCGTGGGATCAGAAACTGATGCGTATTCCATAGCTGATATGATGTCTGTAAGTTTTACTATGAATCATGTGCCGCTCCTACTACTCCCACCCCACCAAGGCTGGGACATGGTTTTTCTCTTTGAGCACTCTTTTGTAACTTCCTTTTTAATTAATCTTATTTCTTTCTGCTTGAAGTATGTCAAAGCAGATGTGTATACTGTGAATTGTGGTATGGCATTTGGTCAAGCAGCAATGCTTCTGTCGCTTGGAACAAAGGGTTATCGTGCTGTACAACCAAACTCATCTAGTATGAATCATATCTTTGCAAACTTTTGAAAAAAAAAAAAATTGCTTTCACTTATTTATTGTGGTTTCTTGGAATGGAACTTCTGACAAATGGCTATAGTATCCGATTCATGAGTATATTTGGAGAATGGACAATGGGTTACTGATTTATAATTTTCCCCTTATCTCTTTTGTCATCTCATATTACACCTTTTGATCAAATAGCTACTAATATGGTTGCTACGAAGTATTTTCTGGAAGATCAGTTTTTCGAATTCTTGTTCATAGTATCCTTAAGGCATGGATTGTAGAGTTATTGTCTCTGTGAGCTGAAACCCCAGTACTCTACATTGAAACTGTTGGGTTGCCATTTTTGTGATTAAAAGAGATCCCGATTTTCAAGGAGCTAATAAAAGAATTTTGATCTTTATATAATGCTATAATCTGCAATACTTTTTGCACAGACGTGTGGCCTACATTTTCATGGAATGAAAGGCTGCTGCCACAGCAGACCGACTTATTAGTTATGTTTTTTCCCTGTTTGTGTGTGGGCTTCGTATTATTTATTCCTCGAGCACAGGTAGAACCTATTTTCCTTTATATTTTGGCACACATAGCACCACTATGGTATTGGTTCTTGTCACATAAAATAGTTTAGGAAAACATAGAAAAATGTCTTAATTGGATTTTCATAGAAAGCCTTCTCTATTGGCTATAGAGTTTGTTTCCATCATTCAATGCTGAATTGCTGATGGTATATTTTATTTTGTTTCCATCTTTCTTCCTTGTCAGTTGGTAGTTTTGATCATTGACAAGGTAGAAAGATGAATATTCGTATGTTTTGTGTAAATTATGTGGAATAGAGGGATGTATAAACTATGATTTTTGACACTGCCTTACCGTGGATTAACTGTTTGCTATTGCAGCAAAACTATATCTCCCAAAAGTCAATAGATCAAGTGGAGCTGTTATAGACATGTGGATTAAGGTACTGTCTGCCTGTTTTTTCTCTTCTCTATATTCTCTCCGTTATTTTGGACACTATATTTATATCAATTTATGTTGGCAAAACACATACAGGCAAAAGAGCTTGAGGCAAATTCTGAGTATTACATTGAGCTGTTGGCAAAAGGGACAGGGAAAACAAAGGAAGAAATCACTAAAGATGTCCAGAGGCCCAAGTATCTTCAAGCACAGCAAGCTATAGACTACGGAATTGCTGACAAAATAATTGATTCAAGTTCAACGGATGCTGCATTTGAGAAGCGGGTATTTATTTCTATTTACTAACGGTATTCTCTCTAAACATTTATATAATATACTTACGATTACTGTCTGGTTCAGAATTATGAGGACATGCTTGCTCAATCAAGAGCTATGAGGAATCAACCTGGTGGCAATCCTCAAGTGTCTCCTTCAGGATTCAGGTAATCGCACAGCGAAAGGCCACTTAATCAGCTCCGAATCCTATGCCCTTCAATGCTCGTGGGTATAAAGGTCAAGCAGCCATCTCATATCTAAAGGTCAAATGGAAACTTTCAATGGAGATAGTATATGAAATCTGTATCTTGGCTGTTGAGTGACTTGCGCAATACTCAAGTTATTTTGAATTTACGTATGCTTATTTTCAATAACTAAAGAAAATGGCCAGGTTTTTAAAAATGTAAATATCGAACCATTACCGATGAAATGGACTTGATTCAGACAGACTTCATGTTTGCACAGTAGCTGGCATTGCGTCCTTGAAATTTTTGCCTTGATTTTTCTTGTCCTAGATTAACAATTTTGCAGTACTTGTTTTACAATTAAGTGAATGCATTATGACTTGATTCTTGTTGGCTAAGCAGCCCTCACATGATCATGACAAAGGTTTCCAGTGATGATTTGAAAATGAGAGGCACCGCGCTTTTAAGGTTGTCCTTGGCTTATCAGTTTCAATTTATACTTTACAATATACCTACTTGCACGAAGTGCACAACTTGAAGAAAATCTAGACAAGCAGAAACTATTTCACAACAATAGTTTACATGTTTTTGGCGTTCCCAAGAGGGAAGTGAAACAGTTGAAATAAAAAAAAATGAAGAAAACTCTATTTTTGAAACGGCCATCAGGAATTACGCTGGAGGATTGGGATAGACTTTGGGCTTCGGCTTGACCTCAATCTCGTTTACACTGCGAACGTAGATTGCATCTGGTTCGGAGCTGTATACGAAGCGAGAAGTTACGTTAGCGTAGCATGTGTACGGAAAGATAAAGAGTAAGAGATAGAACTTACAAGTTAAGTCCTGTTTTGGGCCCTTCTTCGAATGTGTAACTTGATGCAACGGCCAAGAGGCGTCCATCTCTGCTAAACGACAGTGCAGCAATGCTAGTTGGATACTTTGTGTACTGAATGAGAAAACGAAAATTTAGAAATTGTTATTGCTATACGAAAATTCTGGTCACTTAATTACTCAAAAACAAAAAGAATATAAAAACCTGGTATAGCCTCTTCTTATTGTTTCCGTCCCACACGTTAACATACCCGTCACAACCACCTGTCGCAAACGTTCCATATCTGCACAGATTTTTATAAAGCATTTACATGGTCACAATTCAGTCAACGAGTAACACGAACAATAATATCTAATTCCAAAGTTCATTTAAAAGTTAATTCTGCTCTTCATCTTTGGAGCTTTGGAAGTTTTAGGAATTCGGTAAAGGAGGAACACAGAAAGGTATAACTAAGTCAAAGATTGTGGATATTTGTAATACTGTAATACAGAACACTCATCTACTAACTCCCATGCATTTATTATACCACGCAAACTGTGAAAAAAACATCTATACCCTCTATTTTGGATGACAATATGTACTAAGAATACTTTCTTAACAATAAATTATATTTATATTTCTCAACTAGATCCTTGAATGATGGAAGCTACTGCTATTCACATTATAAATAATAGAGAAAAAATAAGTAAAAGCAATTTGAAATACTCTTGACAGAGTGTCTAATTTTAGAAGTATTTCAAATTATGTGATTTTGAACACTTACATGGGGTGGTATGCAATTGCATTTACAGGATACACAATGTCTCTTCCGGCTTCGGATTTTCTGTGACACTTGAAAGCATATCTGCACAAAGGTCACAAAACATTAACAGCTAGAAGTTGATGTATACATGCTACTTTTCCCATGGGCTGAAAGACTACATTATGAATGAACAGCAAGTTCAAAATATCTATATCACATTATCATTAAGAAGGGAAAACAGAGAAATAAATAAAGAAGTATTTACTTTTTTGCCTGGATAGCTTCTGAGAGGTCAAAGAATTCCATCGCAACACGCCCTTCAACAGAACTAAGTGCATATCCTGAATAATGTAGTTGTAGAGATATGAAAGGAAATCTCGGCTAAAAACACGACAGAGGCCTTGTTAACCATTATTTAAAGTTGTGTTATCTTTGAAAAATCAACGGTTGAGTTATAGGCAGTAGTTAGTTAAAGTTCACCTGTTCCATTTGGGTAACAGCGCACACATCTGGTTTGATATTTCAATGAAGATTCTCTTTTCTGCTCAGGTTGAGACATGTTCCTCAAATCATAGATATTAACATGTCTTCCAGCTGTTGCTACAACCAGGCGATTTCCAACCAGAGAGAGGGAGTAAACACGCTCAGGCTGTGCATATGTCCCAATGAGTGTGCGCTCTTGGCCACTTGCACCTCTGGGGTCCCAACATTTCAGGGTTTTGTCCCAACTACCAGTGATCAATTGCCCTGTGGTGACAGACAAGATATAACTAAGCATGAAATATCCTTTTAAGAATAATTTCGCGGAATTAAGTGACATAATAACATAGATGAGATGAGTTCAACATTATAGAGACAGAAAGGAGAGACCTGCAGCATATGAGTACTCAACACAACGAACAGGCGCATCATGCCTTCCTAGGATATCCTCTTTATTAGAGCTGAAGACAAGCCTGGAGCATAATAATATAAAGGGTGAATTACTCTCTTCACGGCTTAGAGATGCATAAATTACAGTTTCCCTTCCCTTAATTCAAAATCTACAATTCCCTCTATAAACAGACACAAATTGTGTTACATTTTAGTCCATTCTAGAATCAGTTTGGCAGGACGGGAAGAAAATATTTTATTTTAGAAAATAAATAAGAAATATATTAAAAATAACTGCTGAATCTTGCAACTTTCAATTTTTCTTTTCTTTTATTTCTCCTCAACCAAATATATAAATTAATTTTACATCTCCCCACTCTATTCCCCGTTTACCCAGCAAAGGTAAATGTAAACTAACCTCGAAGTGGTACAACTACAAAGAAACCTATATCCAAAGGGCTTTTTTTTTGTTTTGTTTTAGAACATATCGTTTTGGATAGATATTTAAATAAAACATTAATTTATATATAAAAGAATAAGTAGCAGTTATTTTCTATAAGTTTCATCAAATTTATTTTTTAATTCATATCTTAGTTTATAAAACATAAATTTCATTGTTTTTTATTTTTTGCTTAGAAGTATGTACGAAGAAGTTAAGATCGGCTCAAGATCGGCTCAACTTCTACGGAGAGTTAATTTTGAACTTTGGATTATCAAATCTTGGAATTCAGAAGATAAATGATGTCTTATATACACACAACATTTGGAGCTTAAAACATCTAGGTTACAGGTCAAACAAGTATGAAATTGAAGAAGAGAGTAAGAGTGTGACCGTCTAACAGTGTTGTCAGCGGCGACACTGAAGCCGGAGGAATCGTCGTGGAAGCAGCAATCGAGAACGGGGCCAGCGTGCATGAACTCTCCTCTCAAGACATTGGCGCTGGCATCATACAGCCGCACACTCTGAACCGCACAAACACCAACCAAGGGAATCAAATCATTGAGAACTGAGAAAGTGGAGCATGCATAGCATACATACCTTGTCCCATGAGGAGACCAAGAGATTGTCGCTGTGATTTGAGAACCGGAGATTGGTTATTCCGTCCGACGGAGGATTCGACAACTCTTGCCCCGCCGCAGCGGCCACCGCAGATGCCATGTTTGCGATTTGTCCAAATTTGAAAGTTGAAGGGGGTGGAAGTGAAAGTGAATAAAAAAAAAAGTGTTCAAATTTCAAATCTTAGGAGCCACGCATTCATTTTCGCGTCATGTGTATTAAAAATGTAACTGAAAATAAATCATGATCTCCCAACTAGTGTATGTACTATTTATTATTAATAAAATTAAAAAAAATAGGAGAATGCTTATTTTTTTAACAAATTTTAAATTAAATTAAATCAAATATCAAAATTAAGAAACATATTTATCATAATCAATATCATGAAAGGATGATAAAAATAATTTTAATACAATGATCTACCATCCATATTTATTTAGGAAAAATATTCAAAACATTCTTTAAAAAGAAGATGGTTTCTAAAGTCAAATTTTGGGTACAAAAGTTAATTAGACAGAATAAATGGATTAATATGACATTTGTCCATTGAAGTTGAATTGACTTTGTGCTTACCTTTTTGCTAGAACAATATTGACCTAGAAACAAACATACCCTTATTTCTACCCATTTTAAAATGCAATATAGAGTTAAATTATATAATTCTTTTCTTAAACAAATATTTATAAATATCAGATTTTAATATCTCTATTTTAATTTAAAAGAATTTTAACATATAAAAAAAATGAGAAGTGGAGGTAAGATAGTTGTAATTAATGTTTACATAATGATAGAAATGTTTTAAATGTATGAAAAAAAAATCCATACTTAAAAAGTTTACCAAAAAATTAAAAACTCACACACACGAACTACCTACAACTAACATAAATGATCCATAGACTTTTAACCAAATAGTCAACTGTATGTATTATCCAAAACACAAAGAAAGACACAAGCGGGACCTTACCTTTTGTAAAATCAAAAGAAGTAAACCAAAATTAAAGAGTATAATCAATTATTAATCATATTTTACTTTCTTTTCGATAAAATTACATTAGTTAAACATTTTTGTAATTTTAATCTCAGGTTATCCTAAGAGTATGATCATTGATTGAGTTTTGCATTAATGTTACACGGCACACTTTTCTTTTGTAGTAAGTTTTCTATTAAAGTAACACATTAATAGTATCAATCTCCCTAAAATTCTAGCAATAAAGATGATATCTTATTAAATATATCAGTTAAATTTTTAACAGATATTAATAATCCATAATGTCTAGAGTACTTATCAGTGATAGAAACTCTAAATGAGTTTCCACTAATAAGGCTCAAACGATTTATTTCATGTTAAAGGATATAATTTATTAGTAAAATTAGTAAAAAAGACATTGATTTCTTAATTTTATTTATAGCAAATAGTTTACGAAACAAATGTTTGTAAAATAATGTATAAAAATTTTCCACTATCTCAATCAACATTTTAGTTAAATTTTATTTATTTATATAAAATAGACAAAAACTCTGCTGGCCCAGTAGAGAATAATGTGGCCCATATTTACTAACCCGGCCCGTGTTTTTTTGGATTTTTTTTGTTCACCTGTTTTTTGCAAATAATTAATTAACAGAAGAAAAAAAAAACGAAGGAAATAAAAAACTCAAACGGATCTGAATTGCAAACATAGGAGGGGGGGTTTTGTTTCGCAGTGAACTGAGCGTTTATCAACACAAACAACAATTTCAGTGAATCAACACAAAAATAAAGAGAGAGAAAAACATTATTGTCTCCGTGATTTCGATTATTTGATCATGCTCTTTGCTTCAATTCCCCTTTCTGAATCCTCTTAGATTTTCTTTTTCCGAATAACATCAGATTCAATTGAATTATACCCCTCAATGCAATGGTGGTCTGCAAATGTCGCAAGGTTCCGCTCCTTTTCTCTTTCTTTGCATACAGTTCGCGCCTTTTTCTTTCCCTTTTCAAAACCCTGTTTTCTGTTTTCCCAATCACGATTGATTTGTTAGCTGGGTCAGTAGATCCGATTGGTATCGTCAATTCAGATCAACCGCGGGTGATCTACGTGCTCTTGCATTTTGCTTGATTTGATTTTTATTTTCATTTGAATATGCATTTGGGTGAGAGAAACAAGTGCTTGAACTTGAGGAGCATATAATTGATACAAGTGATTATTTGTCTTGGCTTGTCGATGTTGCATGTGGTTCTCGTTTCTCGATTATCTTGGGGAGCTATTCTAGTTGTTTGCCATTTTCTTGCTTTGAATTAGAGCTAATGCTGTGTTGTGTATTATGTTTTAGGCTACTAAGTTATATTGCTTCGTGCACAAAGTTCCTGTCTGCGGGGAATGTATCTGCTTCCCGGAGCACCAAATCTGCGTGGTAATTTATTTTTCTACAATTGTATCTTTTGTTATCATTCACTTTCAATTTATGCTATATAGCTTCTGTTCTCTCGCTCTTTCCTTCTTCATTCCCCCCTTTTGTTATTGCTGATTTTTGTTTTCATTTAATTTATTATTTGTGGTCATTTGTTTCCTGGTCCAAGACTTCGATATTTTTTGGACTGAGTATTATTGGGGATCATGCAGTCTTGTGATTTGCCCGCATAGTTATGTATGAAGCTGTAGAGTTTCCAGGGTTAAGCTGAGTCTACTTTGTAAATTTTGCAGGTCCGAACTTATTCGGAATGGGTCGTAGATGGGGAGTATGATTGGCCTCCGAAATGCTGCCAATGTCAGGCTATTTTAGAAGAGGGGGATGGATCTCAAACAACTCGACTGGGCTGCTTACGTATGTGATTTTGCTTATGTTTTCCTTCTAAATAATTTTGGCTGAGCTTTCACTGGTAACATTTATAAATTTAAATTTTGTACATAGATGTTATCCACACAAACTGCTTAGTCTCGCATATCAAGAGTTTTCCTCCTCATACTGCCCCAGCAGGATACGCTTGTCCTTCATGTTCTACTTCTGTAAGATCTATCTACCTTCCGATGGTTTCTGTCTTCTTTAGCAAAAACATATTTTTGATTGAAATTAGTTTACTAATTTATATGTTTTAACTGAAAGCTAGTATGTGGTTTCTGTCTGGTTATGTTAAAACTTGAAAATATGTTTTACGGTGTTCTTTTCCTTGAGCATTATGTAGATACAGGGAAAGAAAAGGATCGTACTCTTATGTTCTCTGCCCGGCTAACCCCGGCAATTGGTGTTTTAGGTGCCCAGAACTATGTGTACAGAGCGGGAAAGTAAAATGACATCCTATTCCCTCCCAACATTTTTTTTCTTTCCCCATTTTATTTATTCTTTTTCTTTAAACAAATTTTATTAATTACGAGTTGTAGACAGAAACTCCAGAAAGCTAACCATTCATTAGTATGTTTTAAAACGACTATTTAGTGGCTTGTCCTAGGAGGGACCTAGTCACGGAAGTAGTTTCTTAGCATGTAGAGTTATAGTATGTTTTGGAAATAGATACTCTATTAAGAATCAGCTACATAAAATGTGACTTGTTAAACCACTATTGTGATTATGTTTTCCCCTTTACCTTTTAAAACTAACTTTAGACAGTACAGTAGTACGGTAAAATTCTCAATCATTTTTTTTTTGTCCATGTGTCGTTTGATGAAATAACTGTACAGATATGGCCTCCCAAAAGTGTGAAAGATTCGGGGTCACGTCTACATTCCAAGTTGAAGGAAGCTATCATGCAGGTGATTTATGAAGTTGATAGTATATGATTGTCTCACTTTTATATAGTTTGAGATATAGTGGGGTATATTTCTTGACATACAGAAATCTAGAACAAGCTTGTTGCATCAGTTATGAATTATAAATGACTTGGGACTTGACTGTTATATTCATAGCACTTTTATTTTTAAGAGAATCCCTCTTGTTCCAGGTCTTTGTCGGCCTTCATTCTTTGATGAGTACAATGAAATAGTATTATATGGAATGTCAACATTCTTTGGTGCTAAGACCTATTGAACTTATCAGGCAATCAGTAGAATTTATTTACTAGCAAATGCCTGGACTACGTATATACTCTAATATATTAGTTTGGGTTTCATTTCCATCTAATTTTTGTTCAGCGTCTTCGTGGTCACTGTGGAATGGATGATGTTCAGGATTATGATATACCATCTGGGAAATTTAGTCAAGGCATCGTGTCTGATTCTTTGTTAAATGGACAGTATTGAATATTAGTGCTGTACCACTGATCAATAATTGTGGTTGTAAATTGTTGATTATTATTGCTGAAAAAGTTACCATTTCTATAAATCACATAAATCCGCACTTCCTTTCCGTTTTTTTGTCTAGATGATTTTATATATATAGACACCTACAGTTTTTTTTTTCTGTTTTATCCTCATCATATAAATAAAATTTTCATTAGTTTTTCTCTGTTTTTGTGCAGTCTGGTATGGAAAAGAATGTTTTTGGAAATCATCCAGTTTCAATGACAGAATCACGTAGTCCTCCGCCTGCTTTTTCTTCAGATCCATTGATTAATAGAGAAAATCATGGAAATTCAGACTCGGTTGATGGATTCTCATCGGCAACTGGTTCAGAACTACCTAAGCTTACAGTGGGAGATATTATCGAGATAGATGGTGCTAACTCAGCAGGAAATTTCATGAAAGCCTCAAGTCCTGTTGCTGTAAGAGGATATTTTCAGTGCACTGTTATTGTGTTTGCATTTATCTATCCTCTTAAAACTTTAATAAGTAGGCTGAATTTTCACGTTTTTATTGCAATGCGAGTTGTATCTGATTTCATGTATTTCATATTTTTTTTAATATAGTTTTGTTTTTATTTCAATCAATTTAGCCTGGTGCTACCACAAGGAAGGGCTCTGTCCATGTTGAACGACAGAATTCTGAAATTTCTTACTATGCTGATGATGAAGACGGGAATCGGAAGAAGTACTCAAAACGAGGTGATATTGTCTTTTTGAATGATTTTTAGTATTTTAAAATTGTGATTAAAACTTGACACATGTCTTCATCTCTCCTTTTTGTTATAGCTTGTTAATTTAAATTTCATCTTCGAAAGTGTAGGCCCATTCCACCATAAGTTTCTTAGAGCTTTGCTTCCTTTCTGGTCTAGTTCCTTACCAACTCTACCAGTGACTGCACCTCCAAGGAAAGATGCAACAAATGCAACTGAAACCTCAGAAGGCCGTACACGGCATCAAAGATCATCAAGGATGGACCCAAGAAAAATTCTTCTTCTGATTGCAATTATGTATAGCTCTTCACTTCATGCTAATATATAATAATCCAAAGTAGGAAGTGCAGTAGGGGGTAAAAGATGAAAAAATTCTGGGATCTGAAATTTGGGCGGTTGAAAATATGTTTGAGCCACTGATGATGATTCCTAACGAGGAATGTTTTGTTTAGGGCAAGTGGGGAACAACTGGGTTAGTGAGCCTGTTCTTTTATTGCAACAAGTAGTATGTATCCGAGGGTTAAAGTGCTTGCAGTCTCTTTTAAATTTATTTACCCTACATCTTCGCAATGCTGATACGGAGTTTCTGTTGTGGTATATACTGCTAGTTTTTAACTGATGAAGTTATTATGATGATCCATTTGCAGGGCTTGCATGGCGACTATGGGTATATTGTATTACAGACTGGTGCAACGGGGTCCAGGGGATGAGCTTCTTAATGATGAATAAATTTGCAATGTAGCTCTTAAGATCCGGAGACGCTCAGTGGCTCCCATTTTGGATATTGCTGGTTTTTTGTTGCTTCTGCTGCTTCTTATCTGCTTGGCTTCTTTATTTGGACCAGTCACTGTTTTGGCCAACATACAAGTAGATTGTTGATATTTTTCATCTGAATGGCTATGACAGTGACTTGTTACATAAAATCATAGTCAGCCATCTTTGCTCTTTGCCCTCAGTTTTGGTGCCCCTCTTGGAATGTAATTGCAGATTCAGATTAAAATATTGCTCTCTTAATTGGATTAGGTTGTCTTGGTGATTTCAAATATAATTCGCACATTGTTAGTCAGTCAACATTTTCATCTGTAGTTGTTTTATACAAAACAAACTCATACAAAGTTGTTATGCATTATATATTTTGATAGACCTGTGATCTGTGATGTGAAGATATGATCATCTGCATCTGCAATGATGATACAGCATGTTAATGATCTTAATCTTTTTGATTTGGTGAAGTGTAGGACGTGGAGCAGTATTTCTGTTCCATCAGAAAATTGTGAAGGAATGCTATAAAACTCCGCAGCTGGGACCATTCATTTGAGCCTACAAATCATAGGCAAGAATGCCGTGAAGTCAGCATTAGGGTGCACTCCATTTTATCGTTTAGGACGAAGATATTATGGCACCCATCAGATAAAAATATTCAATTAATAATTCAAAATAATAGTATTTTAACTATAATTATTCTATTTTTAATTTAAAATTCTAATATACGTTGTTATATTATTAAAATGGGTCGTCAACAAAGTAATATTTTCTTATCGTTTATAACCTTAGACTAGAAGACCTTTACGTTTTTGGTTGCGAGGAAAGAAAGTAAGAAGCCAAACTTTTGCTATTTAAATTGTGGGGAAATAAAATAAATTTAAAATTCTGTTTCTAGAAGACAATTCTTATTTTTCTAATTCCCTCTTCAGACAAAGAAAAAGACACATTGGCTACGTTTCTTTTATCTCAATTTTATTTCCTCATTTTCTGTTTTTTTTTTTCAAACAGATATATCTGCATAACCTTCTAATATTTTTTTTTTTTACAAATTTTTCTTTTTTTTTAAGAGTAGCTTAATATGTTTCTCAAAAATCAAGAAATATAATCTTTTTTAAGTTTTAATAAAATATTTTAATCATTTTACACATTTTAATATTATATTACATTAATGTCTATATATATATATAATAAGAATATAAATTATAAAAAAAGTAATTAACGTTATTTTGAACTTAGTAAATCATATTTACAAGCAATAACACATTTTAAATTGTAAAAGTTGACTTAGAATTTTGTTTTGATTATTAAAATCTTACACATTCTTTTTTTAAGGGTTGACAAAGTACAATAATTTAATTAACATGTATTGACTCGAGTAGAATTAAAAATGAGTAAAATTCAATTTAGCTCACCTTTTATAAGTCAGAAATTTTGTAATCAAAATCAACCTAAAGTTAGATAGATCAATTTAAACATATTTTATTCTTCTATATACCTATTGCATTACCATCAAAATATATTGACTGGACCTACCTTTTATAATAGTACAATAAAAATGTTTCCTTATATCAATAAATATTAACCATAATTAAGAAATGACACTATAAAGATAAGTAAAATTCAAAATATGGACTTTGGAAAAAAATAAATGAAACATCTAAATCATTCAAAAATTATTGAATAATATTTTAGTAAAAAAACTCAAAGTGTTTCAACTTACATAATTAAAAGTAATAAACAATTATAATAAAAAAATTATAAAAAATAGTTAATAGGTTACAAGTAAACTCACTTTCAACCCAATCTATTTAACCGTTGGGTTGGGTGAGTCACGTTAAATTTGATCTACATTTTAAAAATAAAATATGTTTTCTCAACCTAACCCGGCTTCGTGAGTTTGATTGATTCACGAATTTAAATTCATTTTTACACTTTTAATTCTTTCTTTTTAAATATATAAGTAATAGTATCTCAGGGTGGCTAAGTTAATATTCTTACACAACTATAACAATTCAGCAGTAATAATGAAATGATGATAAGTGTGAATTACATTATGTTTTCTTTTAATCGAATGCTATGTTTCTTTAAATAAGTATTGGCTCGCTTTATACAACCTTTCTACCTCTTTGGATTTGAAAATATAAGAAACACATTATAAATAAATAATTCTCACAGTTGACACACTGGTAACTGAAAGATATGTTTGTTGATCTGACAATTGGTATCTTGGTGCAGTTTCTTACATATTACCTTCTAAGAAATAGTTTTACAAACATGTGCCAAACTCCATTGTCAAAGCTACGATCAAATAAACCCATTTTATTTCAGAAGTCAAAGCAAATATTAAATGTATTAATTAAAATTCAGACGCCTTTAAAAAATCCGAAAAAATAGGGTGCTTAGTTTTCATTCTAGAAGTCAAACTCATTCCAATATTAAATTGGATATTAGGGCTGAACTTCTTCCTTTCTCACCTACTATTGATTTAGTAGTTCAGATCCTCCAATTATCTAGAGTTAAATGGTTGACAAACCAAAAGTCAATTTTTTAAAATAAAAACGAAGGGGCCTATTATTTGAAGCCATTGAAGTCAACTATTATACTTAGATCAAAATTAATATAATGTTTCCCTTCATTGACTTGCATGCATGGTCTTCTCCTAAGAGGGTTTTCTTGGATGATATTATGCATCAACCCTACAAAAGATCCTACCCAAGGAAGTGTTGCTTCATTCATGCTGCATTGAGATGTTTTGCAATTTTTATGGCTATATGTTTTAGGAAATTACTATGACATGTAAGTACCTAGTTTTTACTTTTTGCTATTTTTAATGGAATTTTAAATATTTATGATAAATCAATCAATAAATATTTCAGAATTTATCTAGTCATATATATACACATATATGAGAGAGAGAGAGAGACTTTGATTGTTATTTCAGTTACAAAGTTCCAAACAGTTTCTTTATATGAGTCTTACAAAGTTAATTAATTTAATTTAAAGTAAATATCAATGTGAGTTTTGATGATGGCAATTTATGAATAATGTTTATGGACTCTAAAAAGTCAATAAAATAACCTTGAAGCCATTTTATATGTTCACGTGATTCTGATACCCGTACAATTGGAGAGGACGTTATTGTTAAGTTAAATAACAATGATAATGATTATAATAATCAAATGGGTGTATTGATTAGAGAAGCCACGACCTAGCAGTGGACTGCACGTTCCAATATTTTGAAAAATATAAAGTAAATTTATTTTTTTTTTCCATGTTAAACATAAGTTACTTTAATATTCTCCATCTTATATTTTTTTTTAATTTTTAATCTTAATTTATTTATTAACTAACTTTAAATTTAAAAAAAATAAAAAATATTATTTTTCTTTAAAATAACTTATAGACATGTCTACATATTCCTTCTCAAAGACAAATTTCTTACCTATGTTTTCCTTTGTAAAATAGATATCCTAAAAGGAATTGAGCATTTCTTAATACAAAAATGTTATGAAATTATAAAACATGTATCTCTAAAGTTCTATAAAAGAAATAATTATTGTATTTTCATTTAATTTCTTTTGTTATTTTCTTTAAGGTGCAATTGTTATTTTCTTTTTTTCTTCTTTTCAGTCTCTTGTTTTTATTCGTCGAAGTAGAGGTAACATGAGTACTTTCTATCTTTTCTATTTTATCTTGTTTTTATCTTTTACCTTTTCAAGAGATGAGCTTATTCAAAGATCATGTCTTTTCCAATGAGTTAATGTTAATGGGTCAATAGTGAAACAATAATTAAATGTTTAAGTTAGAAAGACTAAGTGATCTACAATATGATTATTATTTATCATAAATCATAGGTGGGTGATGAGTGATTTAGTGTTAAGATTATAGATGAGTGAATGCTGTTAAATAATAGATGAATGATATATACAAATTGATTATTAAAAATAAAAATAAATGTTTTTTTATTACAGCGTATGTACTTAGTTATTTTAAGCATAATAAAATTTAAGTTCAATTGATAATCTGAATCAAATTATTAAATATATTAAGAAATAAAAAGTGAATAAAGATTTATGTAATCAAGTTCTTTTTGAGAATTTTTAAAAGCTATCATATAGCAAATCTAAATTATTCACACGAGAACATATAATATTACAGAATTTTCAGAAGCTACCCTATAGCAAAATTTAAATTGTTCACTCGAGAGCATATAATATTATAGAAATATCAAGAAACATGTAAAGGCATTGTTGAAATATTTATGTCTTTAAATGTTTTTAAGAAAATATCTTTTACTTTTTAATATAATCTATTTGAAATAATTGATAAATATTATAACATATATATATATATATATTTATATTTTTAATGTTTATTTTGGGATGTTAAAAATTACATTCATCCTCTCTCTTCATCAACCTTTTTCCACATGAACAATAAAAAAAATACTAGTTATAAAAAGTTAAAATAACAAGTAATTTTTTTAAAATAATTTTTTAAAATAACTTAGTTTGTAGAAAAACTAATTTTAAAATAATTATTTTTCATCTCTCTTTTTTTCTAAACGAAAAATTTTATA
>Ga0209489_103590_pt1 | contig 29988 bp, 16 predicted proteins | sample SiratrowhiteBW_FD_187527 | JGI IMG/M metagenome (GOLD analysis project Ga0209489, IMG submission 187527) | Root nodule microbial communities of legume samples collected from California, USA - Siratro white BW (SPAdes) (version 2) | ecosystem: Host-associated > Plants > Roots > Nodule | place...
TATATATATATATATATATCAAACTATTGATAGCATGATCTTGACCAATTGAACCATATCGGGACCTAAACTAACTAACTAAAAAAAGCTCTTAATCAACATCAAATCAAGGAAAAATGATAAATATATCTAATATAAAATCATCAAATTAATTTCATCAACTTCTAAACTTTTAATTTTCAAATTCTTATTTGTAAAACATTTCAAATTATCTCTAAAAATAAATTAATCAAACGTATTTATACTAATTTATGAGATAATCTTAACATGATTCTTGAATAATCCTTTCAGACAACAAAACGCATTCTACGTACTTTTGCACATTTTTAAGAATGGCAAAACACTGAAAAGCTATTCAGGGCTGGTGCCTGACATTAGTTCGTGACTTTCGGTTCCCGTGATGCTCATTTTTACATTTGTGTTAGTTTTCTTTGTTCCTTTTTATTTGTTTTGTTTTCCTTTGAACTTTGGGTCTCTGTAATGAATGTATTTAGAAAGTTCTAGGAATCACTTAAATATGAATCGAATTGTTGTACATAATATAGTTATCGAAGTCCTATATTTTATCTCTCGCAAAATTTTTGACAAGCTCATTTCTTATAACAAAACTTTTGTATTAATTAAAAAAGAAAAACAAAGAACATGTTTCATTCATAATCTCAACAAGGAGAGATTAAGGAACAAAATAAACAAATTAAAAAAAATCAAGGGTCAGATTCCTTTCCTTTCCTTGTCTGAGTCCATGACACTAATTTTTAACTTGAAACTTTTGTTTTGTTTTGAGAAGCCATTGGTGTTTAAATTGCAATTGAGTACCATGACTAAAAATTGGGAAAAATAAAAATTAACGCACTCTAGGATTAAGCAACAAGAGAATAAACATCAATCACAGATAAGTACTTACTCTTGTTCAAAGTATTTCTTGTATGTAGTAACTTCACCATCTCTTACATCATAGGCAAGTTTGTGTCCAATTCCATTACAACAGTAGTGATATAGAAATAAATCTTAACAAATTGAAACAAAATTTGTTATTCTCGGAACTATGGTTTTTACATATGTGCACATGTTAGAAATATCATTATGTTTTTCAAAGCTAAATACTTATTTAACCAATTTTTTAAGATAACTGATTACATATTAGAATTACTCCCACATTTTTTTTTTCCAAGTGTAAGGTTATGACCAATAAAGTTGTCCCACCAAAACCATCAAGGAATGATTGACATTCCAACATTGACTGCATAAATAATCTCCAGGGGGTTGATGTTATTCTCGGCATTTTTATGTTAAAATATTCATTTAACCAAATTTCCATGACATTTAACTAGATTTCAAAATTATGTTAACCCAAATTTTTCTAGTCAAGTGTAATTTTTTATTGGCAATAAAAAATTGAATTAAAAAAGGATAAAAAAGTTTTCCCAACTCATGTATAAAAAGTCTTAAGGATGCCAAAAAATAAATAAATCTAATCAAGTGTAATGTTGTAATCAGTAAAATTCTTTCACTCAATGCTTAACATTGAACAACTAAAATTGCATCATTAGGAGGAGAAGATATCTTTAAAGGATTAATGTCTTTTTAGGTAAACATCAATGATTTGCAAAGTAAAAAACTCATTTAACCAAATTGTCTAACACGATTACCAGGTCTCATAACTATGTTAACCCATTTTTTTTTTTTTCATTCAAGTATAATGATGTTGTGCTCTCTTAGGTTGGAGTGGTCTCTTTAATAAAAGAGAGTGTAAATAAAGACTATACATGTCCAGCCTACTGCATAGAAATATGAGATCAATAATCCATTATAAAAGGATAATTATAATTAATTATTATTATTATTATTAAAACTAATCATATATATATATATATATATATCAAATATTACCAATAATAACTAAGAGGTTAATTAACACAAGGTCAATAATCCATTATAGAAACGATAACCATAATTAATTATTATTATTATTATTAAAACTAACCCTATATATATATATATATATATATCAAATATTACTAACAATAAGTAAGAGGTAAAATTAAATAATTAACATTTTAATATTTAGTTAGATACTTATCCTTTAAGTTATAATAGGTTAATATTTAAAATTGAAATGTAATTATTTAAAATGATGATATTATAAAATAAGATAATTCTCAACCACGAGGATAACATCTATTTAAATTAAGTTAGAGAACAATCAAATATCAGTTGTCATAATATTTAAAATAAAATATCCATTTCACCAAATTTCCAATCGAGTTAATCATATTTTAAATTATGTTGACCATGACTTTAGAAGGACTTATTGTTATTTGAAAATGAAAATATCCATTTAATCAATTAAACAACAAATTTAACATTTTAGAAGTATAATAAACCAAAATATTTTCAGTCATGTACTGTAATTAATAAAACATTTTCACCTAATGTCCCAACAAACAACCAATTGCACTTGTAACCAGAAAATATTTAACCAACAATTTAAAACATGGAACTACGTTGTTGGCAATGAAGCCCAACACTCTGAACAACAAAATTACGCAATAAAGCCATCAAGGAGCGTCTTCCATTAGACTATTGAGGAAGGTATGAGGAAGGGATTAATGCTACCTGTTCAAGCGTTTCTTTCTATCTACTAAACTTTGAATGGCAAACTTTGCAAAACTCCTACTCCGCCGTCGTTGGCCCTAACGTATGTAGCCACTGCTGTCACACACTCCCACCGTTCTTTCACTCTCCACTAACCTCTCAACCCTTTCTAACCTCTGAACTATGCTTCATGAGTGCGTAATTTTGGAAATCTCCCACCTATGTCATCTCACCTTCTCAAACTTCAACATTTGGCTGCCCCCGACTCATAAACTCCCAACTTTAAATATTTACTTTAAATTTTCCACGTATGAATTTGCCTCAGGCCACGTCAGACTGGCCACGTAAAGGTGTATTATTATTGTATACGAAACTTTATTCAAACAATAAAAGGTCAATTTTTTTATCAAACATTTGACTAATGTATTGGTAGATTAGGAGCAAAGATAAGAACGAAGAAAAAGTGCCAAATGGTGAAAGGAAGCAGACAAAACATCTGCAACACATTATGGGCTCCCTCCCAAGACCAATATCTAACAAAGCTTTTCATTCCTATTCCTTCCATACAACTCAAGTGGAAAACTTTGTTCTCTGCTCATCCACTTGCAGACTACAATACTGCTCCTCCAATTACCCATATCCAAATGTCTAAAAAGATCATTTTTTTTTTATATTTGAACTTCATACTCTACCCTTTTTTTCTTTCCATGTTCTTCCCCTTACTTAAATTTGAAAAAACCTCACCACACAAAAGTGAAAAAGTTGAGATATGAATGATTAAAAAAATGTTTCCAATTCATAGCGTGTAATATGTCTAACCTTGTTTCCTACCTAAAATTGTTATTTGGATAATGTGTTCTCTTCCTCTTTGCTTATCCTTATTTAGGTCTACTTATTCATATAATTGAGGGGAACAAGGACATGGAAAATAATGCTTAGCTTTCCTCTTTTTATTTGTTCTATCTTCCTGGTAATGCAATTATATGTCAGTGTTATGACATGAGATACCACTATTTTGGCTGGCTTTAGGTTTGCAATGAGATATGATGTGAGCCAGGAGCTATATGTCCTAGATCTGTACCTCACCTCACTTGTAAGGGAAGCTACTTTTCCAACCAACATACACTTTTATAAATATCAGAAGCCAAAATTGGACAATATTCTATTGAAATTTAACTGACACTTTCTTGATCTGTAATTTCTGTTGGACTGGACTCCACTTTGTTTTCATGTTTCTGATTTTTAAATCAACTACCTTTGAAAATGTGTGATGTACTCAAGCCAGTTCTCTGGTTCGGTCCATTTTGTAAGTTAACAGCTCAAGGGTAAAACAAAAACCATTGAACAACTCATGCAGGAGTGATTAAATAACTTACAATGATTTGACATTGGTAGCAAACTACCAATCACGGCTATAATTGATTACAGTAAAATTACAAATTATATAACAAAATTAATAAACTCCAATTCAAGTCACCCTCTTGTTATGGATATTGGTACCAAGCAAAAGTAAAACATTTTCTCAATGTTTGTGATATTTCGGTCATCAATAACGCCTACCAATTGTCATGAGTTGCCGTAAGCATTAGTAATTTCTGTGATGAAAGCTGTTTGTTTATTCTGGCCAAAGCTTCTTTAGCATCTGAACTGATATAAGAAGAAATTTTGGACCACCTAATCATTCTACTGGCTAAGATAAGTTATGCTTGCCAGATAAACATTTGAAAATGCTTCCACTAATATAAAGAAAGTCAATCTCATGCACTGCATCAAACACTACACATTTATCCTAATTATTAATGTCTAACGAGTAGGACCAACCATACCTAAGGAATAGGATCACCAATACCAAGGAATAGGATCACCGGTGCCCATTCAAATGTTGTTGGACCCATACGACTAAAGACATCAGCCATCCCTAAACCCCAGTGAAAAAAATAAGATAAATAATAGTATTATGTGGTTGCAAATGTAAACCAAATATTATCAAAAACACACCCGAACGGTTGTAATTGTAAATATGTTAAATTCACTTTCGTAAAGAATAAGAAAGTAATATGTGGTTTTTAAAACCGACATACAGCAGGTGATGAATTCAGTTGTTAATTTGACAAATTGAGAGAAAGAACTTTTTTTAGTCACCAACTTGCATTAAATCTCACCAGCCAAGTTGCTTCATTTGCTAAGAAGAAGAAGGTAAAAAGATAATGGAAAATCCAATGGCTGAAAGCCAGGTAATGGCAACTTCTATCTCAAACAACATGGCATTGGACAAGCCATGATGTCCCCTCACCTATATATATACATTGTTCCATCCCTCCCATACCTTCTCAAGCCACCAAAAGGTCTAAGCTCCATTCCACTTTTCATTTCCCTTTCCCTGATGGCTTCAATCTTTTCACCTCTCACCATTATCTTCTTCTTCCTCCTAGTCCTTTGGGGTGGCGAGGCACGTGACCCTTTTGCGTGTGACCCAAAGAACGCCGCCACAAGGAGCTTACCCTTTTGCAAAGCGTCTCTGGCAATAGCAGAAAGGGTGAAGGACCTGATTGGAAGGTTGACAGTGGAAGAAAAGGTTGGCTTGCTAGTGAACAATGCTGCGGCAGTTCCACGGCTTGGAATCAAAGGGTATGAGTGGTGGTCGGAGGCACTGCATGGGGTCTCAAATGTGGGCCCCGGAACCAAGTTTGGCGGCCAGTTCCCCGCCGCCACTAGCTTCCCGCAAGTCATCACCACCGCTGCTTCTTTCAATGCTTCTTTGTGGGAAGCTATTGGACGGGTAAGCTTTTCTTTCGATGGCTTCTGTTTTCTTAGCAGAATGGAATATTACTTTTTTCTTAATGATATTTTTATTTATTAATATTTCACTACAAATACTTTATTAGTTAACAATTTTATTGTACTTTTCTAATAATTACTTTTGTTGAGATATCTTTCACTCTGTTTTATTGAATTGGAAAAACTCTTGAAGGCAGAGAAACAAGTAATGTAGATGTGACACATTTTTCTTTCTCGTCACTGTAGTAAAATAATTGGAAGAGTGGAGGCAGTGATTTTTATTTTTTTTAAAGAAACTGCAACTTTTTTGATAAGCTCATCTATTAATTTGTTACTCTTTTCCGGTAATACAAACTAGATTGAGCAAGAAAAAATTGCATTAGCATACAAGACTTTTTAATGATAATAATAATTATTTAAAATGAATTTTCTGACTTTTTTATATAAGATTGTATAATCGGATTTTGAAAGAAACCTTTTTTAAATAGGACTTTATTATTTTAATTTTAAAAAAATATTTTCTCCGAAGGTACTGTAATTAGAAAGGGTCATACTATATTGTAAATCATCGATGGATGTGAATCAATTTTACTTTTCTTTAATATTTAATATTCAGGTGACTTTACTTTTTTATATTTATATTTAAAAAATTAAAAGCTACCTGTTGCCCAAAACAAAGGCCTTAGAAACGCATGTTCGGACTTCATTCTGCGTAGATATGATAGCATCTTGTTCAGAGTTCCTACTAATATATTTTTCAACTATAACTTTTTAAGAATAATGTATTCCTTTTATTTATTTCTCAAAAGCCTTTAATTGCCTTAATTTTATTTTTTCCCTTATATAAAAATATTAAAAAATTATTTTGTTTCCCAATACTTTATTTTTGACCCATTGTTTTATTTTGTTTTTGATTTCTCTCACGAATTAAAGATAATGCAAATGAAAAGTGTTTAATAATAGGAAAATTATATTTTGATACTATAAGCTATCTTTATTTTGATATTTTTTTAATAAAATATTATATAATAATAAAATAATAATTTATTTAAGTATTAAATAGTTATATTTTATTTAATGCAGTGTGATATAGGGTCTTAATAGTAAAAGAATTATGAGGGTATATGTGGGAGTGTGTATGCCAAAATTTATCACTGATTTAATTTTCCATCATGAGTTTTATAGTGAACAAGAATCTTACGCAAACCAAGTGAAGTGAAAGTAACATAGATTTAGAACCGAAAATATTAAAATAGTTTTGTGATCGAATAATTAATAAGAAGTGTAAGGTATATGTGTAGGTGGCCTCAGACGAAGCAAGAGCAATGTACAATGGAGGAACGGGTGGGCTTACATACTGGAGCCCAAACGTGAACATTTTCAGAGACCCACGGTGGGGCCGCGGACAGGAGACTCCCGGCGAGGACCCAATACTAGCCGGTAAATATGCGGCCAGTTACGTGAGGGGCCTACAGGGGAGCGACGGTAACCGGTTGAAGGTGGCTGCTTCTTGCAAACACTTTACGGCTTATGACCTCGATAATTGGAACGGCGTGGATCGGTTTCACTTCAATGCACAGGTTAGCAAGCAGGATATCGAGGACACGTTCAACGTGCCATTCCGGATGTGCGTGAAGGAAGGACACGTGGCGAGTGTTATGTGTTCTTACAATCAGGTTAACGGCGTTCCTACCTGTGCAGACCCCGTTCTCCTTAAGTCAACTGTTCGAGGCCTGTGGGGTCTTAATGGGTAAGCTTACATTGCAAACACTACTCATTCCGTTTCCAACAATTCTCACTCCCACACTAACAAATCTTATTTTTTCCCATCAGCTACATTGTTTCAGACTGTGACTCTGTTGGCGTCTTCTACAATTCCCAACATTACACATCTACACCAGAAGAAGCTGCTGCTGATGCCATTAAAGCAGGTTTGGATTTGGATTGTGGGCCTTTTCTAGCCCAACACACGCGCAATGCTGTCAATAAAGGCCTGTTAATTGAAGCTGATGTGAATGGGGCCTTGGCCAACACCTTGACGGTCCAAATGAGATTAGGAATGTATGACGGTGAGCCATCGGGCCATCCCTATGGCAATCTTGGCCCAAAAGATGTGTGCACCCCGAGTCACCAAGAGCTTGCCCTTGAAGCCGCAAGACAAGGAATTGTGCTACTTAAAAACAAAGGCCCTTCTTTGCCTCTCTCCACAAGGCGTCACCGCACCCTGGCTGTTATTGGGCCCAATTCCAATGCCACTGTCACAATGATTGGAAACTACGCAGGTACAACCTTCTTTCCATTCCCCAAAAATCTTCTAAACTAAAAATTCATCTAACCATTTCTTCGTCTGCTTAATAGGGATTGCTTGCGGATACACTAGCCCTTTGCAGGGAATAGGGAAATATACCAAGACTATTCACGAGCTGGGTTGTGCCAATGTGGCTTGCAAAGATGACAAGCAATTCGGGAGAGCTATAAGTGCAGCCCAACAAGCAGATGCAACTGTGCTAGTGATGGGCCTGGATCAGTCCATTGAGGCTGAAACTGTAGACAGGGCTGGCCTGCTTCTTCCTGGTCACCAACAAGACCTTGTGTCCAAAGTAGCATCTGCCTCCAAGGGCCCAACAATTTTGGTCATAATGTCCGGTGGGCCTGTGGATATAACTTTCGCAAAGAATAATCCTCGAATCCAAGGAATTTTGTGGGCCGGTTATCCCGGTCAAGCTGGTGGTGCTGCCATTGCAGATATCTTGTTTGGAACATCTAACCCTGGTTTGTATCTCTGTCTTCTTTTTACTCTTCCGAAAATGCCCTTGTAGGCCCAAATAAGACATTGTTATGTTTTAATTTCAGGAGGGAAGCTACCTATGACATGGTACCCAGAAGGGTACGTTCAAAAGTTGTTAATGACAAATATGGCAATGCGATCAAGCCGATCGAAAGGGTACCCAGGAAGAACGTACAGGTTTTACAGTGGCCCAGTGGTGTATCCATTTGGTTACGGATTGTATTACACACATTTTGTTCACACATTGGCAAGTGCACCCAAAGTGGTATCAATTCCCGTGGATGGGCACCGCCACCACAATAGCTCCAACATTGCCAACAAGGCAATTAAAGTGACACATGCCCGATGTGGCAAGCTTTCTATTAGCCTTCTGGTGGACGTTAAAAATGTTGGCTCCAGAGACGCCACGCACACGTTGTTAGTCTTCTCTGCACCACCTGCAGGTCATGCCCACTGGGCTCCACACAGGCAACTTGTGGCTTTCGACAAAGTCCATGTTCCTGCCAAGGCCCAACAACGACTGCGTATCAACATTCACGTTTGCAAGCTCCTCAGTGTGGTTGACAGCTCTGGGACTAGGAGAATTCCAATGGGCTTGCACACTCTTCACATCGCTGATATTAAACACTCTCTCGCACTTCACCCACAAACACTCGGAATTATCAAATCTTAGACAATTTTTTTTTTCAATCATATTCATGCAAAGTACACAGAGTACCTGCCAAACACCCTATACCCAAGTGTATAATAGATAGTATCTTAAGTTTTACCTCTAAACTTCCTACATGCTGTTTTGGTTCAAATGAACCGTCAACTCAAACCGCACATTTTGATATCACATGGCTTTCAAGACCGGCCATGTTGTATTGATTCATCAATCACAGCCAATAAAGTAACAGGGCTGGTTGCGATTTTTGGAGGAGAGATTAGGGAAAGATACTTTTCTCTCTCCCATTCATCATTACTTTGTTTACCATTCATTTTGCATGTATTCTTATTCATACAAGACATTTGTATACTTTAGTCAAATGTAATTCCATGTTTGGTAATAAGGACGAGCTTTTTCACCATTATGTGCAGAGCTTACATCAACAAATCACTTGTCCTTTCCATTTCTTCTTCATTTTTGCAATCAACTATGTTTAACCAGCTGAACTAGATTTCCCTGACATCAATATATCGACAAGTTATAATATATAGTTACGAGATATTGATTACGAAGAGATAAAAAAAAGTGTGCCACCGAACAACAGAAATTAATTTTTAATATTACACAATTTTTTAACTTAAATTCATAATGGTGTTGGTCTCTCCTCATGCTAAATGATAGTGTGCATTTTCTTTAGCCTTTTATATTGAATTCAATAAAACTACAAGACTCCTACATATTATGGATGGAATACAAGAAAGCAATAACCAGTCGAATTGGTTTTTACCTTTTTTCTGGTCAGATTTTAACTACACATATTCAATTTCTTAATAGTATCAACCCCATCCCATTGCTAGGATTGGAATGCAGGAAAGCCAAAAGTATAGTGTTTGAAGGAAGATAGTATAATTGGTTAAATGTAAAATATATATATAAAAAAAAAAAAAAAAGGATAGATGAAGTTAGACAATGGGGAAGTTACCCATATAAATTATTTAATAGCTCACTACTTTTCCAAATAAGGAAACAACAACCAGAATGCAACTTGGCTTCGTACAAAATGAGCTTTCCATATAATAAAAAGTAAGGCTCCCATCTTATATCACAAACAAAAAGTGAGTCTTCCATCATTTAAATTTTAAAGACCGAGAAAAAACTATTAAGGCAATCATGTGACATGTAAACCAATAATGATCCAAATCGATGACAGAAGCTGGCATGTGTAGGCAAAAAGCTCAGTCGAAAATATACAATAAAAATATGGAATAATGCTTTGATATTGGAAATGGCCTTGACGTTGATATATAGGTTATAAGAAGCCAATAGAACACAGTTCCGAAAATATGGAGTCACAGATTCCACGCTTTGACTTGTATCATTCAGCCGGAATGAAGGACTTTCACTGTTCAAGATAGCTTCTAATTATAATAACTTTGCAGTGCAATAAAAAAGGAAAAAATATATATCATATCAGTATCCAGCTGATACAAGGCTTTTGCCCGTTTCATCACTATCTGTCTCAATAAAAGAATTGCAATTAGCAACACAAGTTTTTCATTTTACATCTGCTGAAACTTTCGTATCTTTACCAAATTCACGAGTGACACTGATCCTGAAACACAATGTTAAGTGCTCCGAAACGATGCTTGACTTTGAATTCAAGTTTCTACTTTAACAATTATGCTTAAAGCTCCATCAAAACAATTGATCCGAAGAGAATATATTTCTTCTTGGATAAAAAGTATGAACAGAATAGAAGAAGCAAAGTAACATCTTGAGTATAGCTTTCTTTTCCCATCCCCCAACTAGTCACTATTCAAAGGACAAACTTTAACAAAGGCTGACTTATGGGCATTGCATATTTTCACGTCTACTTTTTGGCTTCTATTTCTTAAAATGTTTCCAATTATTGAGGAGACTTCTATGATATATGTTACGTACCGATCTCTGGAAGAGGAAAGACCAATAACATGTCTTTGGTACTTTCTTTTGATGTGGAATTCAGTGGTCCTGGTTAGAAAGGCTTTTATCTTTGGGGCAGCTAATTTAAAGCTACGTATGACACATAAGATTGCGAAGGATGACTAATACAGAGCCCACAAGGCTGGTTAAATTTTTGTTATCAGAAAATGTTGAACTTATTGGGAAGAGTTTGTTTGCTGAATCACCCATGATGAGGACCCGCCCTAAGAATTGTCAAATGTCAACAGCTCGAAAAATAAGGTTTCATTGGTCCACTTGCCGGCTTGCCAAACCATCTTCAATTTTTGACTTTTGATCATCATGTGACCCTTTCAACACAATCTGATACCGTTCACACCCATATGAAAATTTGGAAATTCCCTCCATACATTTCATATATCAGAACACATATTTTAAGTTGAATTTATAAAACAAATACATGACTAGTTTGATTTTTATCCAATGATTCTTTCTAGTGGAACGTGTGATGCAGAAAATTCCTGACTTTGGGAATCTGATGCCATAGTATACGCATTATTGTACCCTATGGTTTTGTTGTGATTTCCAATTAATGTTGTACGAGTAGTTACCTATAATTTTCAGTGCGGTTCGATATTAGCTTGCCAGCTTCTCGTTTTTTATTCCTATTCTTAAAAAACTTCATTACATCTGTGTCTTATTGATTGATGACCAGAGTGAAACCAATGGTATAATTCCCATGTGTCAAAGCCTTAGTATGACGTGACAGAAGAAGAATCCTTCTCTAGGTGCCACTTGTCAATTTTTGTAGCCTCATCAAAGTTTTCTCCTTCAACCCTTTATTATGATCCATCACGGATTTAGACTCAATAGTCATATATTTTATATTACTCCAATTCATGATGGTTTTTGAGTTAACAGCCAGATCAGGTTTAATATAATGTTTAGCTGACAGATTCAGAGAATTAATAGACACACATATAGCGCATAATGCTTGTATTTAAAAAAGAGTAAATGATTAGTGAGAGATAAAGAAATGATTTATAAAGAAAGAAAAATGATAAATGGCAGCAGAAGCATATGATGTGTCTGAAAATTTGAATTTGAATTTGGTGAGTGAGATGCATTATTGGAAAAGCTTTTGAGGTAAGCAGCAGAGTGATGAAATCACACCCTTATTAAGCTGGCCTTGTTGGCCATAAATCCATTGAAATTGAAGCTACACATGCATAGCAATATGTATATGGTAGTGTATTATTACTGTTGGCTCGCAAAGCGAAAGCTACACTACACATGGGTCACCATCTCCACGTGAAATTTCATCAACAAGACACGTGCATCCCACAGAGGTTCCCTCAGTTTTTGCAGAGAAGTCCTTGGAAAGATAACCACAATGGATAACCATCAGAGGAATACGAGGCAAAAGATAAATGCCTCCACATAATGCTTAAACTTAAATATATCCACATGAAGATGGATTTTCATTATGAGAATTGATTAGAGAATATTGAAGCCGTTGCTGTATTTTGCCGTTAAAGGGACTCTTATGAAATAGTTTTTAGCACATTTTGTTAGTGAAAAGAACTAGCTTTTGAAATAATAAAAATAGTTTTTGGTATGTATTGTTGGGCAGGAAATAGAGCATAGCTTTGTGGAAAAGAAACAGAGGCGAAACCTTATCCAAGAATGGTAGTTTAAGGGAATCTTTTGTGATGTGCGTCACACTTTGCCTCCCTATGTACAAACATGTCTTTGAGAATGGAAAGCGTTTCAATGAATTTTTTTATATTTATTTTTAATCTCCAACTTATTTGTTTAATCAATATTTAAATTTGCAATTACGAAGATTGCCATCTGAGGATGCAATTCCTTCGATGATTATTATATTTATATCAAAAGGATCTTATTATTGCGTAAGGATAAGCCATAAATGCCCACCCTGGAAAACGTTGGAATCCTAAGTTTTCCTGATTTTGATTTTTAAAAAAATGGTATATGACTTTAACAACCTATGTTTTAAAATCAGTTCTGAGGATAATGTGACACATAATTGTCAAGTTAATCATTCATTTCAAGTTTAAGTACGAGACTTATAGCTGTTTAGACACTTTAAAAATGTTTCCTGCTTATATAATTTCCATTCAGCTCAATTACTGAACAGCAGTATCTCGTAAAAAAAACACATTATTTTGCAAAAAAAAGCAATATTAGATTCTAGAATATTCCTTGGTTTTCAGCTATTGGGCCGTTTTTCCGGTGTAACAAAACAATAATTAAGTAGTTCTGCATAAAATATTTTGTCTAATTCAAAAGAATGTTCCCTGGCCATTTTTAGAATTACACATAAATCAAATCTGTCTTCCTTGAACCAATAATGTTTCTTAAAATTATAATGAAGTGTAGTTAGGTATATAATTCAACCCCACTATTTATACCTATCAAACACATAAATGGTTCCCATTAGCATAAACATACAATTACAGCCATTTTTTCTTAATTTTGATGGAAAATAAATATAAAACTATTAACCATCAGTTGTATAATTTCATTCTTTTGGCAAGGTTGGTGATATTTATAATTTCCATGCAATACAATTATAGGATTAAGAATAAAAGTTGGTGCCAATAACTTAAAGTCATACAAATCTAAATTTTCATTTTATTTATGGGATGGAAAGTCACTTTTCGTAATCAATTATAAAATTTATAAATATTGATAATCATTTAAAAGATATATAAGTTTAAAAGTAAATAAATCTAAAATCTGTATTAAACTAAAATCAGATTCACTCATTTGCTTCGATATATTGAAGATATAAATTTTTAAATTCTTTTTAGTCGTAGGTTAACAATTTTAAAATTATTTTTTTTATCTATAATTATATACATTAACATTATGTTTGAGTCTCTAATGAGTGAATATTATTTCAGTTCTAAAGAAAAAAAAAAGAAAAACATTGTTCATAAAAAAGAATATTATTTCTAATTGTCAAATATTATCTGAGTCTCTTATTTTTTGTTTTTCGAAAAATGGAATATCTGATTGAAAGGGATATCCAAACATGCAATGTATAATCGAACACTAGAACTGAAATTTGTTCATTACTTAACCAACCTTCTAATCTTTCATTCATTAGCATTGTGTTTAGAACGTGAGAAAGGCATCAAAATAGAAAAGAAAGAAAATGAATTTTAGGGGATTCATTATGATAACATGTTTGAAAGGCGAGAACTTAACAGAATAGGCATAACTTTTATATTTTAAAAAATAAATAGACCCCACAGTGTAGAGTTTCTCCACAAAAGAAATATGCACCATTCATTCTTGTACTAGCCTTTTTCTTGTTCATGATTCTCTGGATGTCAATATTAATGTTAACTTATTCTCCTAATCAAAATCTATTGTATTCTGATTCACATCTTCTTATCTTGCAATTGAATAATGAAATGGTAAAGTAAGAACAGTTTTCTCCAAACTTCATTTTCTTTTGCAGTGTTTTGATTATTTACGTGGTGAGCAACCCCAAATATGATTCTCTTTTATTGACATAGTGGGGGCACTGGTGGCATATTTTTCCGCATTAAGTCAACAACACTTACCAGCATATGATATGCATAGTGGAAAAGAAAGAGCTAGCAATCGCGAACTAATGTGTAGGTATTGAGACATGCAGTTGCAGCATGAGAAGCGTCTACCTTACCTATTCAATTGTGGATAAAAACAATAATTGGCAATAATAGGAGGAGAATGAAAACGAAACAAGGGTAGATCCAAAAGTAAAGGAAAGAAAACAGACCAATAATGGCTGCACCAATCAAACAGTACCCAAGAACAAACATAGCCCCTGCCATGAGTACAACATGAGGCCATCTTGTAAAACTTGTCATTTCATTAGCAGTAAGAAGTTAAAGACACAACATGTGTCATTGCAGAACCAAAACTAAAATCAGTACTTTGTATTGTTAGTTTTGTAAATTCCTTGAATAAATTCTAGGACCCATTGTCATTGTCATCCAAAACAAACAAAGTATTCTAATTAAACCCATTCAAAAAATTACAAAACATCCCCATTCTACCTCGTCTCGGGGAAAAGGATTGATCAGGAAGTGGATGAAGTAGGAAAAAAAGTTCAAAACAAAAGATCCAAAACCAAGAGAAAAAAAAAAATGTGTAGTATATAACATAAAATGGAATTTTAGGAAGTGGGTGAAGCAGAAGTATGACATAAAATAAGTGGACCTCCAATTTCATGCCATTGATAATCTCTACCAATAAAAGAGAAGATGTGATCCTGATCAAAATGATGGACCCCAATTCGTACCTGGATCTCCTTAGCTGTTGTACACAGCAAAGTAACAACTATGTGTGTATGTATTGTAGACCCAATTTGTGTCCTTGCCTTGGTCATCCCATTAATGGTCCAAAAACAACCAATACCAATGCTGCTTCCATATCATATGCAATCTCCTCTAATCTCTTTCTTTGCTAAATTTTGTGTCCACTTTTATCTTATTTTAACCCCTAAAATTACTTCTTTAGAATAAACATCTTTTACTTGTAAAACAAGATTCTTACAAAGTACCAATTGCACCCGCTCTGACCAATCATAGAGACTGCACTTCTCTTCTTTGGGACTTCTGCGTTACTTTTCATCCTCCGTTTTGTTTTATTTCTTGTCCCGTTTCCTCATAAATTTTATAATTTTTTATATTGTTTTATATATTATACAGACAAATAAAATAATAATATGTGGTCTTCTTTTAATTAATAACATGTACCTGAGAAATAAGATAATACCAAGTTAGAATGCAAAAAGCGTATTAATTCTGATTAAGGTTGTTTTAATTTTACTTTTAATTACTTTTTAAATTATTGTTTGACTCAACTCCCCGTGTTATCTTAGGATGGATTTGCTTATGTGTGAGAAATAAAATAAAAAAATAACATAAAAGATTTGAGTCAAACCCAAAAATCCAATTATCATGTTAATGTTTTTCCAATCCCCCAATAAAAATGCAGTGTTCATATTTCTTGACTTTTTTTTAACTAATCTTTTGAAGGTCATCTTTTGCTGGAGAGAATGATTGATAATTTGTCGAGGAAAGATGCTAGCGTCAAATTATTCTCATGATTTCCATCTTACAAATTTCTCTTTCCTTATGCAATCACGTCATCATAATATAAAATGTGGCATGTGATAGGAAAATAGAAAATGGCTAACTTTTCACATCTCATCATTATGTTTAAAATACTATTAAGAAATTAGATCAAGCTATATTATTGAAGTTGAAATGTGACATACCTATCTACTGTACTTGTTCTTGTTAACTTTCTTCTGTAGTTTGTTTAGATTTGTAAAAGTGTAACCAGGTTATTTTTTTTTTACTTATTAAAGAAAAAAAAAACTAAGGAACAAATCTTCCCCACATTTTCTTTTCCAACTACAATAACTGTAGAAGTATAAATTTCAGTTGGAAATCCAAATTCACACTGCCATTTTTAAATATAATCATTAAATAAATATTTGAAGAAATTTATGGTATTTAAATTTGTTAATATTAATTAATAATTTTGATTTTAATAATTATTTAATTAATAAATTTATTTTAAATAAAATTGTAAATATTGAATAAGTTAAAATCTGACAAAATAGTATTATTTTTAAAATAATTAATTAATATCTGTTTGATAAAAAAAACTGTTTAATAAATAAAAATTAAATACGACTGAAAATTCAGATGATTTTTTATACTGGTTTTTCTTACAATTTTTGAATACTCTTATCATTTAATTTTAGAGGATTGGAGGTTCTCAAAATGGTTTTTTTGACTTCACAATACTGTTGAAATTAACCAATAATATTATAATGCAATGAACACAATTCTTAAAAAAAAAAGTTTTATAACATATATTATATCTTCTACTATGTCTTGTTTGTGTCTTATTTACACGATAATATCACCTATAAGTTTATTTTCAAATTTTTATAAAAAATACTTATAAAAGGTTTTTAAACAATCAAGTAAGCATTAATATTTATCAAATCCTGAAAAAAAAAATATTTTTTCACCAGCTGTCATAGACTATTTTATAGAAACATATACTGTCTATAATGATCCCACATTATCAAAGCCTGTTAGATTAATTTCACTTAGTTTAACTGTGCAAATTTAATTATTAATTAGTTAACTTTAATTATTTCTTTAAATGTATCTCCACATAGCTTTCTAAAATAGTGTTAACATATGTACTGTACAATCTCTTTCAATCGGTTTGTACTGTTTAGTACCGAACAAATAATATTTGATTTTCAATTTTTTAATAGTTATTGTTTTTGAGTTACCAAGTTTTACAGATAAGTCTATTAGCTACCTGATACTAAATAAACTCAATGTAAGGTAAGTTTTAGATTAAATTGTTCTCTCTTTTTCGTTTGTTAGCATTGGTGTTTTACAGTATTGGTCAGTTAAATTTTTTCATTGGTGTTGATAATTAGAATAATTTTGTTGGAAAGAAACTCTATCATCAGAGAAAGAAAAGAAAAAACAACATATTTCTTTTTTAAGTCATTGGACTGGTGATGTGCAAGACTCAAATAATAATTGATCATGCAATCATATAAAATAGGCCAAAATGCAACAATAATAACGTCATACATAAAAAAGCAACAATAGTATTATACTAATAAAAAAAACAATAATAAAATAGGACAAAAATGAAAGAATGAAACAGAAAAACAAAAAGGTAGAGTCGAAGAGCCGAGTCTTATCCAGACACATGGCATGGAGAGGGAGCTTGGTTGTGGGGCTGAAATGGTGGAATGCCACGTGGAGACAGGCTGGCACTAGAGGGTGACGTGGCAAACGGAGAAATGGAAGAGATGGCAAGGGCAGTGCCCGAGATCGCAGGAAGTGTAGCATTTTATAACGGGGCTATGAGGCAAAGAGGTGTAGATGTTAGAGAAGCCTTTAAGACAAACCCATCTGGCTAGTTTTCTCCATTCACGTGCATTCATTAATAATATCATATGGGTGAAATAAAAAGCAAACTCTTTCAAAGAAAAAGCATGATTCCCGTGGCTTATGATACAAGCCACTCTTTCCGTCATTTTTTTTTTTTTTCTCCTTCACAAGCAATGCTATCTACAATATTTCTTGCGTATAAGATGTGCTTGCTTTCAGAAAAAAAAAAAAAAACACTTATATAATAATACACTTCAAATTTTAACACCTTTCATCTAAACTAGAGGAAGCTCTGAAGTTAAATTCTACCACGTTTCAAGCAAATCTACTCTTGAAAATGACAACAATGTCATATATATGACAATTAACATATGGAAAGTCTCAGGTTGTCACTTCAATTACAACTCTTCTTAATTTTTGTGTTGGATTGAATCGTAACTCAAACTGATCACCGTTTGTCACATGTCATTCTTCTGAATTTTAGTTTCTACTTATTTATTTAATATTAAACATATATTGATCAGATTAAAAAATCAACACAATGTGTTTTATCATTCATGTCTATGAATTCAATAACTTCACCTTTTGCAAATGATCAAATCTCAATAATTTTGGCTTAAGCATGATCGTGCTAAACTTGAAGTCCCAATTTTAGAATTTTACTATAAATAGCAAAGCATAATTTAAACTGTGACTAATTTAGTGTGATTAGGTTTAACCGATCATGATCCTCTCAACATTGACATGTTAGAAGGGAGCCAGAGAATGTTTCCCTCATAAGTTGAGACCATATTGTCATCTTTTGTTTCTTAAGAAAGCGTTTGGTCTAATTGTTCCAGTATGACTATGTTAAATACCAACCCAAAACCCAACTGTGCTTATCATAAAGTGCTCAGAACTCTTTGAAGCATCTTCTTTTCTTCATTATTTTCATACTTTTTTTGCTAGAAGCTTCCCCTAAAAAGGTTTTATAAACATAATTTAAAAATATATAGATATATAATCAAAACTAGTCAATATCACACTTTGTAATACAAAATATGATTTATCAAATAGTCAACACATAAAAATAACTTATAAAGTTTAATAATAGGTTAGACTCTTAAAATCATTAACACAAAGGAGAGTTATAGAATAAATATGCATAACTTGTCCCCTAATATTAGGAATGTAACGTGTAACGTACCTTACAACATAGTAAATATTACTTATTAGGTTTTGAGTTTCAGAGTTATTCCAATCATTGAGATTTATTTGTTTGATCATGTAAAAAAACAAAGTCTTAACTTTTAAAAATAAAAAATACATAAAATATTTTATTCACACAAAATATAGAAGCAAATTAGTTTATATTTAAGATCACTTTCAAACCAATTAAAATTAAACTGTAATCTAACCACAAGAGTTTAATAATCATATATCACCAGGGTAAATGCGCTACTATAAATAAAAATATATTTAATATAATTTAAAATTATTATTATTATAAACAAATAAACCGCTAAAACAAGATAATTAAATAACAGCGTAAAATATTATTATACTATTTATTATATAACATTTTAATTGACATGTCTGACCGGAATAAATATTAGTTGTTATACCTTGATGTGTTACAAAAACTTGTCTCAGTAATTAAAGTACAAACTTTCATTGAAGTGAAAATGCAAATCCCTTTCAAAATATCTATCCATCTGTGAAAACATGGTGCAAACTCTTTCTCCGTGATTACGGCTAATTGAAAAGTTTCACCATCAACATAATCACCATGCGAAAAAGAAAAATTAAAGTTCTCCTTCTTGTCAAAGTGAATTGTTAACAGGTTATTATTTATTTATTGACCAAGTTTCTTATCTAAAACTCCATGATCACAGTCTGCTTTTACCATGAAAATTTGCAAACTAATTGCTCATTGCACTAATCAAACTCGAATATCACATGCAGAGATACTATTTATTCACTTTTCTCTTGCATTAGCAAACCATGTTCAGTAATTTTAGTTAATGACCATTGTTAGACAAAAGAGGTAGGAAAAAAAAAAACAGTTTATGAAAGAACCTGAATTTTGAGGTGATAATAAATTAATTAAACCAACTTCTATGGGAAATGTTGTAATTTGTTTTGGGAGAATTTATTTGACTCAACGCTTCACGGTGATTATCAAATGCCCTTAACACAAACTCCTCAAAGAGTTAAAATATTTTTTTATTCAAAAGTATAATATATATTTATTGTAATTTTAACAAAACTCCTAATGAAAGTTGTATTGGTTAATTTTGAAGCACTATCCTGAGAATACAAGTTAACAAGATAATATTTTATTAAGAAAAAAACTAAAATGCAAGTCATAAAGCTGGGGTCCTAGACCTAGAACAAGGTCCCAATATTGGTAATGTGAGAGAATCTAAATCTGTGTGTGTTGCCAGCTACGATGTTAAAGGATGAAAGCTCTCGCACAAAGGTCAAAGTTGTCAATATCTCTTTCAAGGCATTTTTTTTGCAAGGTGATTGCTCTCTACTTACACTTTATATATTTATAATGAGTAAAACATTGAAACGTATAATTATCACACACACACACACACATATATATATATATATTTAATTAGCAGTATTTCAAATTATTATGTATTTACACCTGTAAGGCTGTGACGTTACTATATAAAGTTGAATAAAGTTTGAAAAGCCAGATAAAAAAGAAATAAATACAATAGTTTATTTATTCACATTGTTTAAAATTCACAATGGAAATAATACGTTTTTCTATATGCTAGATCTACACATTTAATAAAGAAAAAAAGTAATTATTATATAAATAATGTAATAAATAAATAAATAAATAAAAAGAGAGAAATAAGAGAAAAAGATGTGAACAACGTTTATAGAATCTAGAATACCTAGTTTGTTCGTCACTTGTCCATTACCTCCGTTTTATATCTTACACTCTCTTCTTCTCTCCCTTTATATATTTCCCTTCCTTTTATTATAAGCGCGGTGAGAGAGCGAGCAATCACACTCCTACCTTAACAGGTGGGAGAAGAAAGAAGAAAAGGGACCAAAGGAGAGAGTGTTTGATATTTTGACGGTCCAGGGTTGAATCTTCTGCCCCAGCACCATCAATGGCCGTGACCACTCCCTATCTCAATGCCACAGAAAAAAAACACTGGTGGCTCACCAACCGTAAGGTAAGAATCTTCCGCCGCCTTTCGCTTCCATTTTAATTAACAAATCTCTTTTCTCCTCCCTCCTTCCTAAACACGCGCCTGTTACCGTAGGTTGTTGAGAAATACATCAGAGACGCTCGCTCTCTGATGGCCACGCAGGAACCGAGCGAGATCGCTTCGGCGCTCAACCTTATCGACGCCGCTCTCGCGATCTATCCGCGGCTCGACGAAGCGTTGGAGCTGCGAGCGCGGTCTCTGCTCTGTCTACGGAGGTACAAAGAGGTGGCGGATATGCTTCAGGACTACATTCCGAGCCTGAAAATGGCGAATGATGAGTCGGTTTCATCCGATAGTTCTTCGCAACAGCTTTCTAGGGAGGGCGCGAAGCTTCTGTCCTCTGATTCCTCGGCTTCGGATCAGAGTTTCAAGTGCTTCTCTGTATCTGACTTGAAGAAGAAGGTTATGGCAGGGCTGTGTAAAAGTTGCGACAAGGAAGGGCATTGGAGGTATTTCCCCTCATACTGATTTTTTTAAAAATAAATTAAATTAAATACTACGTCATTTGCCATTATTATTAGTATTTAGTATGCCCCTCTTGCATTGGTTTTCCAGTCTGTCACTGCGCCTGGATTTTATTTTTTTATTTAGAATTAATTGTTTTGACAGCATTTTTAAACTGAAAATTAAAATGGAGTTTATTGGTATTGGAGTTGAGGTTTGGATGAGATTGGAGGTGTGTCATACTGGGATGGGGTCTGAGTAAATGCTCTGCCAGCTGGCCTGCCATAATGAAATGTTTCTAACTCCTGCTTTTAAAACCCCAATTCAATTGAATGCACCGTATCAATGGGAAACCCCATCAAATTACTAATATAATATTATTAAAATGTTTGCGTTTAACTCTTCTCACATCTCAACTCTCCCGGAGTTTCTCCTTCTAAAGAAAGTAACTGACTGCAACTTCAATTCTTAAATTATTAATTAATACTATTAATTACTTTTTTCATCTTTCAAAAAATTAAAATTAAATGTTTTGGAACTCAGACAGCAGTTTTTTCCAATTTTTGACGATAAAGATAAATGTTGGCCCTATATTTTTGAAAAATTTTAAAAATATTTTTTATTGTTGACAATATTTGCAAACATGTCTCCCTCTATGATTTACAAATTTAATGAATGTGTTAAAGAAACTATGTTATTAATACTCTGTAATGTGAAATAAAAGAAATAAATGATGTAAAAAGGTTTAAAAAATTGTCTTAATTTGGTCTAATTTTTGTCTTTACGTTCTTAAGAATATATTTTCTATTATAATTTTGTGTTTATAATTGATGTAAGCATTTTAAGCAATTCAGTAATTAAAAAATAGTTGAGAAACTTAGAATTGGAAATTCATATTTACATTTTTCTATTCTACTTTTGTTACAGATACTTGGTTCTGGGGAAAGCATGCTGCCACCTAGGCCTAATGGAAGACGCAATGGTCCTTCTCCAAACCGGTAAACGCCTAGCCTCCGCCGCATTCCGCCGCGAGAGCGTGTGCTGGTCCGACGACAGCTTCTCCCTCTCGAACCCCCTCTTCTCCGGCGACACAACCCCACCCCGGGTCCCACTCCCGGAGTCCGAAGCAGTGACCCAACTCCTCGCCCACATAAAGCTCCTCCTCCGACGCCGTGCCGCTGCGCTCGCTGCCCTGGAAGCCGGCCTCCACTCCGAGGCTATCCGCCACTTCTCCAAAATCGTGGACGGGCGCCGCGGCGCCCCGCAGGCCTTCCTCGCCGAGTGCTATATGCACAGAGCCTCCGCTCACCGCTCCGCCGGCCGAATCGCCGATTCGATCGCTGATTGCAACAGAACCCTCGCCCTGGACCCCACTTGCATCCAAGCGCTGGAAACCCGAGCCTCTCTTCTGGAATCCATTCGGTGCTTCCCAGATTCACTCCACGACCTCGAACACCTCAAACTCCTTTACAACACCATCTTGCGCGACCGCAAACTCGCTGGCCCCGCCTGGAAGCGCCAAAACGTGCGCGCCAGAGAAATCCCCGGGAAACTCTGCGCCCTCACGACCAAGCTCCAGGAACTGAAACAGAGGGTAGCCTCCGGGGACACCTCCAACGTGGACTACCACGGTCTCATCGGATTGCGGCGCGGCTGTGGTCGTTCTGAGTTACAGAGAGCGCATTTGCTGCTGTCTCTGAAACACAAGCCCGACAAGGCAATGTGCTTCATCGAGCGGTGCGAGATGGCGGACGAGCGCGACCTCGATTCGGTTAAGGAGAGGGCGAGAATGTCGTCGCTCTTGCTCTACAGGCTGCTCCAGAAAGGTTACACCAGCGTGATGGGTGCCATAATGGACGAGGAGGTGGCTGAGAAGCAGAGGATGAAAAAGGTTCTGGAAGCTCAGGCCCAAGCCGAGAAATTGGAAAACAAAAAGTGCACCGTTTCGTCTCCTACCACTGCGAATCCCGCGGTTTTTCAGGGTGTATTTTGCCGCGATCTTGCGGTGGTTGGAAACCTGCTGTCTCAAACGGGATTCAACCGTTCCATTCCGGTCAAGTACGAGGCGTTAAGCTGCTGATTAAAAGAAAAAAAAAAAATCCAAGAATCTCTGCTTCGTCGCATCTTGTACAGATGGATAAGTTGGAAAATTTTGTCACATTTTTCTTATGTTTTATTCTATATTATTACTTTTATGTTCTCATTTATTAGTTGTACAAAGCTACTATTAATTTGGAAGTCTACTTCTGAAATTTGGAGCTGCTGCGCTAAACTAAGTTTTAAAAATGTTTTTGCATTATATCAACGAGGAATTCTACTTTAAATAATTTACTTAAATATTACTTTTTTCTGATTATAATATTAAATAAATAAATATTTTTAATAATAAAATAAATCATCTAACAAATTAATTCATTTCCATATTTTTATTTCTCTTCCATCAAAATAACTTCCTCTATTTTATTTTACTTTTTTTATCTATTTTTTTCGTTATTTGTTTTACTTATTTCTTTCTATCTCCCTTTGTTGTACTGTTCATCACGAGGAATTTGCAAGGTCCTTTATGAAAAGCACGTCGTCTTCTTCCGTCCGAGTCCTCCAATTCCCAGCTTGCATCGTTATTCAAAATAATTTTTGTTTCTCCAACTAAGTCAACACAACTCCTCAACTAGCACTTGTAGCTATAAATTGTTAGTTTTCATAGTCGTAAGTATCCTATTATTTTCTGCTTCAAATTAAATAATTGAGTTTAACTTTTCTCTCATAAGATCAATTATTGAATATTAACTATCTTATAAACTATTTTTCATGGCTACAGTCTGAAGTCTGCTATATGATAAAGTTTCTTGGGTAAATGATTAATTAGACTCTTAATTGTATAAACCATGGTCAATTAACAAAAAATAATAATTTAGTCTTTGAGTGTGTAAAAAAATATGATAATTATGTTTTAATTTTAGTTTTGTGAGATTATTTTGTCATAAATTAAACAATGAATTTGATAATAAATTAGAAAACCATTTTGTTATTAATTTATAGTATCTGATTATTATTATTATTATTATAAAACTAAGTGATAATTTTCACCTTTTAAACATTATGAAAAGAAAACATATTTTTCAATTTTCCTGTGCACTACCAGGATACTGTCTTCTTTTAACATTCAAGAAATTAGGGATTAAGAAAAAGATGGATATAATATTAAATAAGATCGAGTGTTTAAAAAATAAGAATTTTTTTAGAAGCAATGAAACTTGTGCTATTATTATTTTTATATAAAAATGTTCACATATTAAATATCACGAGAAATATTAGTATCTATTTAGATTCGCGCCGTAATATTTGACAATTATTATTTGTGTTATTATTTATTTTTCTTCTATTTTATTTTTCAAATTTTACGTGTATCATGTTTTTCTCTTGAACGTGAAAGTATATGTGTGTACCCGTTGGTCATTCTGATTCGAACCTCGACAAAGACTCTTCAAAATATATTTACGCTTCTTCACAATATTTTTTAGTACTTTTATATCGTCTCTCATATTAATAATTCTTACGGTTTTATAATTAGCATTATAAAGTGATCTCTAACATGCAAAATTTATAAAAAAAATAATAAAATAAACCCATTGCTTCTCTTGTGAAAATTGAAAAATAACTACCACGATAATTAATTAGAAAAGTATGCAGTTGAAATTAACTAAATGAAATATTGAATTGAAACAATTTTAAAGATAATTTCAAGAAGTAATACAAATTACTAATAAATTATACGCTATTTATTAAAATAACTAGTTTTCTTTATGAATACGAGTTTGTTAGAAGAAACCTATATACATGGTCAAAAGCCCAGAACTATAGTGTTTGACTACATATCTAAAGTAGGTTTCATAATAAATCTTATATATTAAAATACGCGACATGCTAGAATTCGATGTAATTACAGCATTTTCTTTGATATGGCATTGGTCCATTGAAGATGATGTGTGTGTAACAAGGTTACTTGGAATTAGGTCAGGAGCTGAACAAGTATGTGTAGGTGTTTGCAGTAATTGGACAGAATCCAAGAGCTGCTGAAAATAGTGGAGGCAACTGTAGAAGGGCATGATGAAGTGTTGCAGAAGGGAAAAAGTGGTCAGTTTTCTAATCAGTTTTGCATTCACATACAACAAATCCGAAAAAGGTCTAATCTTCACTCAATACAAGAAAACAAAGGATTAGAGAGGATACGTCAATTCAACTTTTACCATCACAACTCTTTTACCCATGTGTTCCGTACCAGTAAATTTTGTTTCAACAGTTTTTTTATATACAGATATTAAGTATTATTACACACGTAAAAGTTTACACTAGTGTTTACGTATGGACAAATTGAAGAGGGTCGTTGGGAATCAATGCAGAAAAGCTTGGATTGAACCTTGGAAGCCTAATAATTGTCTTTTGTTTGAGGCGTGGTTTCTGATACACGCAAAAGCTTGTGTATTTCTTCTTCTGTGTAAGAGACGCATTATTACACTGTCATCTGTGAGCTTCCACCTTGGAGGAAGGATCCAACTGTTGCCAGAAAAAGTTTCAAGTTATTCACATTCGCATTTGCTGGTTTTGAAGACACCAACTTAAAATATTAGAGAAAATGATTCACTCAGCTAATAACAACAAATGTGACAACTGACGAGGTCAAAGTGCATGCCACTAAGAATTTCCCAGATAAGGGGTGAAAACAAAGCTTTCAAAATCGGCTAACAGTTGGAGTAGCCAAACCGATGCTAAATGCAACTGCGTGTAAATATCTTCTTTCTCACTTGTTTTACGTTTAAGTAAAACAATGGTACCAAAACCGTGTGCCATTATTGGAGTTCATTATATTCTCAGATATAACCATAAGATTCTGTATCTTCATTAAGTAACTCTTGTTTATGGAAAACCATGGGTGAAGTATGCAAGACAAATGAGAATAAAAATTGCAGCCTCGCGGAGAGGAAGGAGATTTGCACATTGTTTAGTAAGTTAGTTGAAATAAACTTGTTACATTTTAATAAATGTGGTTACTCATAGTGGAAAATGTTTGTTCATTCCAAACACAGTCTAACTTAATTTGTTGCATTTACTCGTAACCCACTCAAAACCAAAATAAATAAATAAGTGAAAATATTCCATTTATTTTCTTATACGAATATTTTAATTTGTTGTTGTTTTATTATTTTTTACGCGCCTTTAAATTTCTTGTTAACTTTTGTATTCTTTCATATAGTATATACGTGTTTTTGAAACAGATTTAACAATCACAATAATTCTTATTCATATTAAGAAAATTAAGATTCATGTATAAGATAACAATTTAAATGGAAATTTATGTTAATATATAATGATAATAATAATAATGATACAAAAATAATTGCGTTAAGCATCACCACTAATGTCCGTCACATACAATATCTATAATGAATGGTAAATGTAGTCTTAGATGGCCATTGCACAGCTACCACTGCACTGATATTTGAGTAAATGCTATGAACGAATTTATTTTTGTTTTTAATTATTGTTTTGTTTGAAGTAAGATGTAGAAAACGTAAAGAAAAAAAAAAATATGCTTGATTTCGGATGGTTGAATAAATAACATTGGTGGAACAGGAAAAAAAAAAAAAAAACTCTTTTGCATGTCTCTATCATTCACAGTACATGCAATAAAATACTACTATTTCTGCAAAAATATGGATTAAATATTGGTTAAGCTTTAGTAGGTAGTGATGAACTACTTCTCTGACTGCAGTATATTTTATTTGAATTATAGTTTAATATTGGCCTTGAAAGCATATAACACTTGTGGCGAAAGAAAAGGTGCATCTCACGAGGGTACCATTTCTTTAATTGTTATATACCATTATTCTCTGGTCAGAAGGCATCTACATAAGACATTGTGTAGTCTTTTCTTTTTCTTTTCCTTTAAATATTATATAGTCCTACTAGCTAACCATGTCTGAGTTCATCATTTCAATGTCTTCAAATATAACCTATATAATTTTTTTAGTCTTTCTTTTATATAGTATGTGAAATTAATTTAATGAAACTTGAGGAGTACTAATATTTGAAATTTTTTTCCATAAATATTTATAGGAGAATGAAATTCAACTTTAAAACAAATTTAATTTAAATTAATTTTATATGTATATAAAGTTAATATATGACCCATACTTTATAAGTAGAGTTTAATATTTATACACCGTAAAATGTAGAAAATAAAATACTCACATTTAACAAAAAAAAGTCATAATAGATATAATTTTTTTAATAAAATTATTGTAAAATTCAACATGTCTATATGGTGATAGTGTAAATTCTCTTTACACTGACAATATATGCAATATTTACCTGTAAAGAATTACATCTTTCTATTATTTTTATGTATTTTTAATTCCCTAAGTTTTGGTTTAATTTAGAATTTATTCTTCTACCTCATTTTTTAATATATGTATATACATTTCGTGATCCATAAAAAGTAAGTGTTATGGAAAAGATATTAAAACCATTTATTCATTAAATTTCCTTTCTCAAAATAAAAAGAAAAGATAGGTTTAATCTAAATTGCTTTAGATTAAATTGAAACTGTTTGGATAATAAAAGAAAATAAAACGAAAAAGTAAGGGTATTATAGGGTGGGGTTTTGTTCCCCCAAAGACTTCTAAAATTCTACGTGATTTTTTTAATCTACTTTTTGTTACTAAATGAATTTTACGTTTGTTGCATAAAATAAATTTTAGCCTAACTCACTTATAAAAACCGTATGAAGAGCTTAATTGTTTAGATAATACAGTTAACATGAGCCTTTAAAATTTTGAAAGTTATAGAAATTCCGAAACGTATAATACACCTATTTAAAAGAATAAATTTGATTATGCAGGATTATGGGAGAAAGGCACAAACAGAAGAGGTTTGAATTTGGGAATTTTTGAAGACGTGATGTTTGAATGAAGGGAACATTGAAAAGAGGTTAAGTGGTGGCAGAGCCACCATGTGCTCCTATCATGTGCCTTCTTTTCTCTCCAGATAAGCATGGATAATATACCCTCTTTTCTAATGTGTTGGAGGAAATATCCCATATATTCTTACCACATTTTTTAATTCAAATCATACTATTTTTATTAATGATGAAGGTTACCATCATATTTCACAATAAAATGTGTAAAAAATAAATTAATGAAAAGGGGTACAGAATAATACTGTTAAAAGGTAAAAGGACGACCAGTGTTGTTTTTTGCGAGACATGGGGAATCGAATTTCATTACCAGTTAGAAAGGAAAAAAAAGTATGGTCTGTTGTTTTCATGTAGCTATATGTGAAGGGACCTATCAATTGTGAGATGTTACTATTCAAAAGTAACATAGCCATGGCTCAAGTTACAACCTATTTAGTAGGATAGTGGCTACTAATGTATGTTTATGTTCCATGATTAAGGACAGATAGAGCAGGAGACATGCATTTAAGTTTGATTAAGACGCAATTATTGGCATTAAAGGCAGATAGAATGGATCGTGTTAGGTATTCCTCGTACACATGACATTTGCCTCAAGGAACGTTAGAGTCCAACGTAGAAAAGTTCTTATCTTTGTAAGAAAGATTACGACACAGTTCAGCAGTTTTTTTTTTCTAATGACGGTTTAAAGAAGGTTTCGAGGAGGGTTCCTAAACCATCACTTTTAGACACTTTGTTAAGAAAAAATTATATTAAATGTAGGTTTGCACTGTTATTATATATTTCTAAGGTTAAAAATTATTGTGCTTGTTTGTACTGAAATATAGGAAATATAAATCAATATATATATATATATATATATATATATATATATATATATATATATATGTATGCATAAAGTGATTCATCTTTTTAAACTGTGTAATAAAATAATTCAAGATTCAATATATTTATTATTATAATTATCTCCTCGTATTTATTATTATCGAAAGATTCAAAAATTAAAAAAAATGTCTTGAATCGAAAATAGTACATAATATTTATATTGAATCATAACCTCTATTAAATCCTAACCTTTATTTAACAATGAAATTTCAATATCACACTAAACAAATTAAATTTTTGCATTCAATAAATTAATTAAAAATAAATTATACTAAATAAGTATTGTTTTGACTAAAATTTAGCGACATAACGTCCAAAATATAAACTATCTCAAATTTAAAGTAATTTACTTTATCGGGGTCGAATATTCCAAACCTAATACTAATGGTTCAAATGATTTAATATTACAAAAATTCACGTATAAACAAAAATAATTTGAAAACAATTCACCTGTTAATATAATTTTTTGAAAACAAAAAATAATAATAATAATGGTTGAGGAGTAGTTACCAGTAGGTGAGAACTATTGACCACGTCAACAAGAGATGAGAATGACTACAATGACAGCCCAACGTGAACACAAGTGAAAGAACAACGAAAAAAAAGAAAAACTTAGAAAGATTTAAAATGAATTAAATGACAACAATTCTCATTTAACTATCATATTAACAGATCAAAATATATATATATATATATATATATATATATATATATATATATATATATATATATATATATATATATAAAAAAAAAAT
>Ga0209489_103591_pt1 | contig 29981 bp, 13 predicted proteins | sample SiratrowhiteBW_FD_187527 | JGI IMG/M metagenome (GOLD analysis project Ga0209489, IMG submission 187527) | Root nodule microbial communities of legume samples collected from California, USA - Siratro white BW (SPAdes) (version 2) | ecosystem: Host-associated > Plants > Roots > Nodule | place...
ATATATTATGTTCTCATCTATGATATTAAGTAAAATTAGTATTTTTTTTTCACTGATTAGTTTTTCAGTCAAATCTATTTCTCATAATTATTTTTGTAAGCTAATTAATAATTAGATTTGTCTACATCACACTGTTACATATTGGATAGCAAATCATATCATCTGATAGGTAAGGTAGTAGATAGTGATGGCTTTGAAATTAATCAATAGACAACTTTAATAATTAAAGTAATAATATTAGTATGTATATTTTATAGATGAACATTGTAACACGCCAGCTTTTTTGTTAATTAAAACATATAAATTATATCTAATTTCTTCACTCGTGTATTATATTTAGTGAACGCTTATAATATGTAATTTTGAATATATAAATAAATAAATAACATCCTGAAATATCTATAAGTTTCATCGTATTTTAGTTTTTTTTTAAATTATTTGTTCCTTAGTAGAAAAGTGATTGTAAGATTATAAATATAAAAAAAATATAAGTCAAAACGTGATGGTAATAGAATTTAAGAGTAAGTTAATTATTCAATTAAATATATAATAATTAATATTAATATATGAGGAGTTACACATTAAATCTACTAAAGGTTGATTATGTGGTTATGATGTGTTCTCCTGTAATATTAATTAATATTAAGTTTGTAATTAGAAACTAACATATTTCTAATTATTATTATCATTTCATCATAATAATATTATTCTAATTATTATTATTATTATTTGGTAATCAAATCACAATATATTTATCAATCACTTTAATTATACAACTATCATCTCAATCAAATCATATCATATATACATTTGAGATGAAACCATTAACATTAAACTAAATGCAACCAATCCAAATAATTTATGTTTAAAAACTAAATTTCAAAACTAAAAGATTAAATTATGAGTATGTTGCTTGAGCAATTCACTGTACTTGAATATCAATATTGTCACTTGAGTGGTGTGATTTATCATTTGAATATTCCTTAATTAATTAAGTGATAAACAAACATTTGAGTATTTAACATTTTAATGAAATAATTGATCATTTAAGTGATATATCAACATTTGAGTAATCTAGAAACAAATGACTAAGTTTCAAAATTTATTACAATATTGACTCATTATTGCTTAAGTCACTAAAGTCATTAAAAAGATAACATTTATGTTAGTTATTTTTTACTTAAATTATAACTTGAGCAAAGAATTATGTGTTTGAGCAACCAGATAAATACTTAAATAATATTACTTTATACATGTAATAAATGTCACATTTATGATAACTTGATTCTCAAGAAGTATATGTATAATCGATAAACATATTAGATTACACAATAAATTTATGGATAATATTATAAACTTTTATTCTTTCTAACATTATAAATCATCCATTTACATTTACAATATAAATAATCTTTTCATCTATAATTCAAAATATCGTTAATCAACACTCAAATACAATTAAAATAGAATAACATAGTCTAACGATTAGAATTTAAAATAATATCAACAATTAATCATCCAATATTCAACATACAATTTCATATTACTACAAACATTTCTAATCAATTTTTGAATGTAATTCAACTCTTCCTATCTAGTAATTGTGAGCTTATCAACTAATAATAATATCCAAAATTCTTAATAAATACCATCTAATTAAATAAAACATTTACCCAAAACCAAATCAGCTAACAAAATAATATTTTTAATTAATTGAACTTGTAAAACCCTAAAATACTCACATATAGATTAGGAAAAAAAACATAAGAAAAATTTAATCCAAACAACTTCTAATATAGATAGTTAGTCTAACCACCTCCTAGTCGGAAAGTTCTACTAAAATTATATTCAAAATCTTAGAAAAAGTATAAAGAAAAAAAATAGTTACTTTTTAAAAATAAATAACTAAATATTTAAAATTATAATTTTTATTCTTACTCATAACTTGTAACTTTAACGTGTATTTTTCTAAAATCATCCCTCTAAACTCAAAACAGATCCTTATATATAAAATTTGTATACTGTAAAATGGAAATATGTTAGTGTGAATAGGTAATTAATTGTTTTTCCCATTAAAAAAAATCACAAGTACACATAAAGACAATGGACTATTAATAAAAATGTTTTAAACAACATAAAACTATAGAATAAAAATAAACTTGCCAAAAAAAAATTGAAATCAATAGTAAACTTCGTGTGTTTTTAACATTTGTAATCATAATAACTACAACACTTCAACTATTTAAAATGAGTGATAATTATCCAGGTATACATATATTTTGTATATAACTGTAGTGAGAGAATAACAAGAAAGAGTTTGTTTATTCTTTTAAAATATGAAAATCCATAATTTTTAAGTATATTTTGTTTTTTTGGAAAGTTATATTGTCATGTCTATATACTTTTTATTTTTATGGTAAGAAAGAGTAAAAGGTATATTTCCATGACTAAAATATGAAAACTTACTTTTTAACTTCACTATAATTTTTATTTTAATTATTTAAAAATGTTAATTATACATATTTTTAAATAATCCAAAAATAACATTCGAGCTATAATATTTCTGAGAGATGTGGTTCTTGATAATAAAATATTATATAACACGAAACCGTTGTTCCCTTTGTATTTATTATTTTCCCCTTTCTCTGTTTTATTTTTGTTTTTCTTTATAATTTTTAATATAAAATGTATAAATTAATAATATCAACCTTTGATGTAACTACCTGTTCCTAAGACTATTAAAACATAGGATTTAAAGGTTAAATAATGAAATATAAAATTATAAAAAAATATTGAAATGGATCGAATCTGATTATTTGATCATGACTCTTCCTATCTATAATAGTTGTATATTTCCTGTTCATCATTAATGTTGTGTCTGGTTATTTGTATTGTTTTGTATGTCTCCATTCTTAGTTTTAGATGCTCTTTGTGGTCCTCTCTTTTCCACACATACTCACTTTCTCTCTCTGTGTTAGACCCAAATCTAATGAGCATTCATTTCAATTATCTACAACAGTTAGGTAATATTTTATTTTAGGTCTATTCACAAAAATTCAAAAGTATGAGTTATTGGTCTGAATATATTATAAAGTATGCTTGAAATCAGAATTAAATAAACAAGATAATTGATACAAGATAATAATAAAAATAAATTTAAGTTAACAAACATATGTACAATGGTATAGTGTTAAAATGACTCTACGCAATTTCCTTACTGTTTCTTAATGTGAGTTTATAACTACCATTTAATTAAAAAAATGAGTGATAGACAACTTTTATTCAAATACAACCATTTACATGATGATTATATTAATATTTTATTCATAATTTTGTTATTTTTTAAATTGAGTTGTTAGTGGAGAAAGTCACACTAAATGTATTTTCATTTATCTCATTATTCATATCATACTCCCTTCATATTTTTCATGTTCTAATGCAGAATATTCTGAAAATGATGTGCTAAAGAAAAGGATTATTAGATATGGGCCAATTCTTACTGCACCTCTATGTTTTCATCCTGCACTCCATACTTTCAAAAATACCAAAAGTATTCTTATAAAATTTTCAATTCTGAAATGTGAAATTTAGAAAATAATACAAAATTTATATTTAAAACGTACACTACAAAATATAAAAATAATAAAGAGGGGTGTATGATTGTTTATTTATTTTTTTCATTAAGAGTAAAATGGTAATTTTATTTCCGGACGCAATAGGAAGCCATGAAGCCACCTAAGATATGTTGGTAACATGTCAAAACATTCCATAATTTCAGCTTAAAACACTAACATCATCAGACAATTTTGATTTTTAAATTTTCAGATAAAATATTTCAAAATATCTTATTTTATAATGATCAATTTTATTATATAGGGTGTTCCGAAATCATGAAATGATTAAATATTAATTATAAATCAAGCATTCAGAAAATTTCATTCTAAAATACATGTTTTTATAATATTTCGACATGTATGATCTGAGAATTTTTTAATATATTATAGATTATATCTTCTAAACATATAAGAATCTTAAAAGGTTGCTTTTTGTAATTTCAGTGTAACGGGGTCCAAAAGGCAATTGCTCAAAACAAATCTAAGCCCTAACCATGTGGGTTATTGGGTTTGACCCGACCCAGACCAATCTGCAAAGAGGGTTTGTTGTTCACAAGGGCATGTTTGTTGGGTTAAATAAAAAGCACGTTGGGACCGTGATTATGGCCTAAGAAGAACGTTGGAACTTATAAGTGATAAACACTTGGTTTCTTGAATCTGCACTAAAACCCTACGCACATATTTTGGTGCAAGTCGAATCGACATAGCTGCAATGTCTACCCTCGAAATTGAAGCTCGAGAGTAAGTATCCTTCACTACATCTATACTTTCCTCCGTATTTGTATTTCATTTGCGAATTCTTGAAATCGAGAAATTTAATTTTCTTCGTTTACTAAAACACATGTTTCGATTTTGTTCATGGCTGATTGAAACTCGTTCATTGGTTCTCGCGCACAATATTTGTTTTTAATTTGTGTTATTGTCAAATTTCGTTTGCCCTTCGCAGTGTCATCAAAATTGTGCTTCAGTTTTGCAAAGAAAATTCGTTGCATCAGACTTTTCAGACGTTGCAGAATGAATGCCAGGTTTCTCTGAACACTGTTGACAGCATTGAGACCTTTGTTGCTGACATTAATAGTGGGAGGTGGGATGCTATATTGCCTCAAGTTTCTCAACTCAAGCTTCCCAGGAATAAATTGGAGGATTTGTATGAGCAGGTATTTTGTGACTCACTTTGGTTAATGACATATAACTACTAATTGTTTACTGTATAACTGTATATTCACTTTATCACAGTCTTCCAATGCTGGTTATGGACATTTTAACGTCTTTAAGACCATTCCGTTATTTGAACAGTGTCAATTAGGTAATAAGATTAAAATGATGGGCTGAAATGTTGATATAGAGGTTGGTAAGGGTAAAAAACACATAGGAAGTGCTGGATATTGTTGCTAATCAATCTGCGTAACCTAACTATGTTTTTGGTCAGCCTTAGCAAGTAGCAGCTACTGGCCAGTTGGACTTGTGATTTCGAGTTGTTGATCATTGTCTGATGACATTTGCTTTTTGTGCATTGCTCGTTCACTAGATTTTAAGCGCATAATCATTTGGTTGTTTCCCTTGGACTTGAGGATCTCTTCATTTAGATTGCCATTTTACAGGAAAGAAATTTTCGGGAGTTGTAATATTTTCTGTGCTATATTAGCAGTTTAATAATTTTTTAACCTCCTTTACTTTGGGGGAATAAATGGTCTGTTTTAACTTTGGTGGAATCAATTTTGATAGGAAATTAGGAATTGATTTTGGAGTCATAAGGTTGGCTTGGTGGTAAGAAGTGAATGAAGGGAAGGGAAGGTGGGATGGGTCATGGGTTTGAATCCCACTGCTAACAAAAAAACTTACATATTAACAACTAACATTTGCTGATAACAAAAAGGAAAAGAAAAAGGAATTGATGTTGAAAGATTTGATTTTGGAAGAGTTGAGGTTAAAAAAAAATTGATTTGTAATTCTGTATTTGGGAATGATATTTTAAGAGTGAGTTGAGAAGAATAGATTTTGTTAGATGACAAAGTATAATCGCATTTAAAGTGTAAATATAAATACTTTTTTGTGCCTCACATCCAGATTCAATTATTGACAATGAAATAAGCTGAAAAATTTCATTTATCTTTGAAAATGCTAGAAAGTTGCCAAATGAGGTTGGGTACTGTAGGAATCTAATTTTTCCACTCCACTGGAAACTGATGCTAACAAATTAGGCTAAAAGGAGATTTGAGCTGATAAAAATTAAATATTGGGCCTTCATATTTGTTACGGGCCAATTGCCCCCTAGGGGATGTGATATTCAGGAACCGTCATTCAGCACTGTTTTGACTGTTTGATATTTGTAAAATCTTGCCTTATACTCTATATCACCTGATCTGTATAACACTGTAATAATGTTGTCTATTCCAGTCAAGTTAGTGATATTTCAAAATTTAAAACATGGTTGCAGATTGTCCTAGAAATGATTGAACTTCGAGAACTGGATACTGCTCGTGCAATTTTAAGGCAAACACAGGTGATGGGTGTAATGAAACAAGAGCAGCCTGAAAGATATTTGCGTCTTGAACATCTCCTAGTTAGAACTTATTTTGATCCAAATGAGGTTAGTACGTTATTATTTACTATTTTTGCAATTTCATGTTGTCTAACTTAAGCCACTTGTTTCTTATTTCGCTCTAAGCTATTTGTATCCGGAATCTGCTATAGTTGTGTCATCATTCATTTTCAATTCTTATGGATATATGGCAGAAAATAAAAGTCAAGCAGAAAATGCAAGTCCTAATAGACCTTGCATTCGGAGATTTTACTCCAGATGTGGGCTTAGACATGGTTGCCATGAGGCAGTCATTGTTAGGACTATGGCAGTTACGTAATAGTAATTTTAAGAATGCAAAGTTACAAAACTGCCATGATGCAATTGTTGTTAGGAGTTAGGAAGCAGGGAAACATATTTCTGTGTTCTGTATTCTGAAGTTTTAGGGCAGAGGTCTCTTCTAAGACATTGATTGGAGCTTTACGCGGTGGATGAGACTTGGCTTTGTGTTTAATAAAGTCAGTGTTTAGTTTAGACAGTATTTTAATAAATAAATGAGCCTTATGCAGAAATTAGGAAGCCTTTGCATCCTTACTTTTCTTTAATTTTAGGGTATGGTTGGATGGAGGGCTTTAAACTTTTATGAAATGCAAACTCCGACATGGACAATGGACACACCATTAAATGAAGTTAAATATAGGCACAATAGCAGATCTAAAATAATAATCAATATTTGTATATTCGTGTGTATTCACTTTCCTATGATAATAACAAGTCAAGACATACTATCGCTTTTTGTTTCCTAAAGTTTATATTACTTTTTAAGTTGACTTTTCTGAATGTTTAAAAAAATATAGATACTTTTTTTTTTAATAATACTACTATACTGGTGTCCCTTGGAATGTTCATTAATATGGAGGTGTTGGCTTAAGTGTTTGATAACGTGTTGGCTCAAGTATCCAAGCAGATAAAAATAAAATGAGGAGTGCCTAATATGTGTTGTATTGGTGTTGGAATGTCTTTGATGCTCCAAAACTTAAAGCAATAGGAGTGTGCATTCTTCATAGCTTTGGATGGAAGGAGTGGAGGGTTAATTACTTAATTTTTTATTTTAAATTTAGTGAATTATGAAATGTGTTGAAAAAATGGATATAGGATAAATGGAAAGTTACATGATGATCTTTATTTTGTTCCTCTCATTTAAAAGGCTATCAAATGAGGATAATATCCACATAAAATGAAAAATTTCCCCTTCCATTAAGCTTCAAACTCTTCCATTCCGAATAATCACTTAAATATATTTTAACTTCTACTACAATTATTATGGCAACAAAAGTCACATGAGACGTGGCAGTGGGCTGGCCTTATAGACCAGGAATTCTGTTTTTTATTATTACTGTGGTTAATGTTGCTTACTTGATGAATTTTTTTTTTTGAAATACCCACATTTAAATTCCAATTAGGGGGGAGTGCTAGCTTAAAGTATGGGAATTTAAATACCCACATTTAAATTCCAATTAGGACTAAAAAGATCATTTACCCTTATTTGTTCTCGGAAAAAAGAGTATAATGAGAACTTGGAAGCTTTATTTCTAATCATGTCCTTGTGTTTGTTTCTTAACCCAAGGGTTCATGACTTGTGTCCTATATGACAGGCTTATCAAGAATCGACAAAAGAGAAGCGACGTGCACAAATAGCCCAAGGTTTTTGTTTTTTACTGTTGTAGTTGTTACCATGAAGTTGTGATACTACTCTTATTTTTTATTGTAATGAATATCTATTTCTTGATTTGAAATGAAACTTCATTTTTTTTAGGCTTTTACCCTAAGAACTTCTCTTTCCTTGCATTTTCAGCTCTTGCAGCAGAAGTTACTGTGGTGCCACCATCCCGATTGATGGCTTTAATTGGTCAGGCTTTGAAGTGGCAACAGCATCAAGGTAATTTACTTTCATGGTTATAAAAAATAAGATTCCTTGTCATGGTGATCATCTGCTTCTTATTGCATCACTTAATGATATGGTCTAACCGCCTATATAATACTAGGTTATGTTTGTCATTGGTAGAGATAAAAATGTTTAGTTCCCATGATACTATTTATAGAAAAAATTATATCTTTACATTTTGACCGAGCTATGCTTTCCTTTGGGTTCTCTCAGGGTTGCTTCCTCCAGGAACACAATTTGATTTGTTCCGTGGAACAGCTGCTATGAAACAAGACGTGGATGACATGTATCCAACAGCTCTTTCTCACACAATAAAGGTATTTTATCCATATTTAAGGCATTGTTTCAGTTATGTTTTTATGGAGATGAGATGTGAACAACACCGAAGGAGTCAGATAAAACAAAAATGCAGAATCATTGGGTTTCCTGTGGCCTTGTGTTGAAAAATATTTCTGAGACTGCTTAGATCCAACAGTGTATATGGTACAGAATGAAGCAAGTTTGCTTTCATAATCTAACCCTTCTATTTCATGCCTGCTTATGTGCTTGTTTAGTTTGGGACTAAAAGTCATGCAGAATGTGCTTGCTTTTCACCAGATGGGCAGTTTCTCGTGTCATGCTCAGTTGATGGGTTTATTGAGGTATGCATAATTCGAGTTTAAAGTTTTCAGCTGCTTTCTTCCTGTTTTTTTTTTTTTTTTTTTGGTTTATTTTTTCGGTCATATTTCTACGTCTGGGATTACATTTGGAGTTTAGAGCGTCCTTTTAGTTGCTTTTTCCCTGACTTTTTGGAATATTTCTAGGTTTGGGATTATATAAGTGGAAAGCTGAAGAAAGATCTTCAGTACCAGGCTGACGTGAGTGAGTTTTTATTTGATCAGTTTTACCTTCTAATTATAAAATGTCTTTGTATGTGATAGTTAATGAATTTGGAAATGGATGTTTGGCCAAACTATTTCCTTCGTATGTATGATATACTTAGCCCCAAGATTGCCTAGCAATTCGTTACTCTGGTACGGTAGAACCTGTGATCTTTGTTGTAATTTTGGGTTTTCAAATTTGACCATCAAATTAAATCTTGGCTTTAACTCGAAGTATGCATTGTTGTATTTTAAATTTGAGTATATAAATTCATGCTTATATTACAGATTTTATTCATGCAATTGTATTTTCTTTCATAATGCGATGTCTTGTTTTGCTGATCTGTCTCTTCCTCACTTTGTGCTCAATAAATATATTAACATCTCTGCTTGATTTATGTTTTCTAAGAATTTTAATATTATCATTAACATGAATGCGTTTAATGTTTGCTGGCAATTTAGTTATACATATAATTTTATCAGTCATTTCTGAAAGGAAATTTCTTAGTGTACCGTAAGTCTTTTCCTTAGACATTTTCTGATTCGATGAACTTGCAGGAAGTGTTCATGATGCATGATGATGCTGTGCTTTGTGTAGACTTTAGCAGAGATTCAGAATTGCTTGCATCTGGGTCTCAAGACGGAAAGATTAAAGTGAGTAATGCACGTCTGCATTTGAGGCTGCATGAGCTAACCTTTAGAAGAATTTCTTTTATTCTTGATTTTGTATGTGTGTGTGTAATCAAGTTGTGCACAGCTCTTCAATATTTCTGTGAAATGGAATTGAGCTACTGAACATAATTCATTTGGCAAATTTTAGAATGTATACCTATGGAGCGTGGGTGAGTAGTGAATAGTGTCAAATTGTCCAACTAGGTGAAAAAGGTCATGATAAAATAGGGATGTGGGATCTCGAATATTCATATTGTTGCTGGTAACCTCGATTCATACTGTAGGTAACTTGGGTATATTGGTATAAATTTGTGAACAAAACAATTAATAGTTACCCTTTAGCATGGCCTTGTGGGGATAAATTTTTCCATAAACAGTTAAAGGAGAAGAAAACTAGTTTGTGCATAAGTTAAAAGCAACCTTTTGGAGACTAGAATTACTACAAAAATTTTAATTGTACATAAACACTATTAATGCCGTGATTTGTGTTTATTACTTGCATGGTCCTACTTTGTCTTTTAAATGTATCATGTGGTTCCCTGAATGTTTACTGATTTCCACGTGGATGTTGTAGTTGCTGTTTTTGGAAGGGTTTATGTTTTTAACTCAACTGTTAATATATGAAACTTATAATTGTATATTTCACATTTCATTTTAGGTCTGGCGTATTAGGACTGGCCAGTGCTTGCGTCGTCTTGAACGAGCTCATTCCCAAGGTGTCACAAGTGTTTCCTTCTCTCGTGATGGAAGCCAGTTATTAAGCACTTCATTTGACAGCACAGCAAGGTTTTGTCGTTTAGTTTTACTTATTTTATGTTGTCTTGTTAGAGATAACTGTTTATAGACCATGAGTTCAACTGACTTAAATTTTAGGCTTGAGAGGTTCTTTTAAGATGTTAACAAGGAGGGCATGAATGACCAAATGATTAGAAGGTGGAATTATTATTGGTAGACGATGCAAGCCTAAAATACAACATATGTGGGGTTGACAATGCAGCCATTGATGAAAAGCACGGTGGTTGCAATATGTTTTTCTTTGTAAATAAATGCTAAATTAAATCTACCTACCAAATATAATTGTCATGAACCAACTATCTTGAAAGATTAAAATGGTAGCTGAAAGCACATGATTTCTTTATATCTAACAAGCCACATCACCTGAGATCTCTTTGTGCTTGAAGTGTAGACGAAGTAGAATTTAACTTTTACTTAAAAGAACTGGATACTAGGGATTGAATTCTAGACATCATAAAGGCTCTAACGACGTATCATGAACTCTAGAAGTTTAAGTTGTTAGGTGAATGCACTTGAATGGTTTTATATACTACACTAATAGCATAAGAACAATAACATTGAAAAAATAGTGTAGGAAACACAATTCCCCAAAAAGTATCACAAAATTAAAGGAAAACTATAATATAATGCAAGTTAAATACATGAAAGTAACATTATTAAAGTCACATCATAAGCGTCATAATACAAGTTCCTTACAAAATAGTACATCAAGTAAAAACAATTGACACAAATCAAGAATAAATTGAAAACCTAGTGCTTATTTATGCCCTGGAAGTTAGAAAATAAGCAGGTGTTTCTCATAAGTTAAACCAAACAAAATCACTTGTCGTCCTTTCCCCCAACATACAGTATGTTTGGATTTCAGTTGGGATGACTCAAACCTAAGTTAAAAACAAACACACACATAATCATCATTCCCATAGTCATGAAGTGAGACATCCTGTTTCCTCTATTTCAATTCCTTAGGATCTCTTCTTCGTTCTTCATCCAAACAGTGAGTTAGAGCTTGTAAGGGGAGCGTTGTTAGAAATTGAACGGATTGTAAATCAATTACTCATTCTGTGATGCTCTTTAGCCCAACTCGTAGTTTAAATCTTTATTACTGCCATGTAGTTTATATTTTTATATATTAACATTATAAAATGCTTTAATAAAATGTCAGCTACTGGTGAGTGAAAAGGTTCTTTTTTATTGTGATGTAGGATCCACGGCCTCAAATCTGGAAAGATGTTGAAAGAGTTTCGTGGCCATACATCTTATGTAAATGATGCAATTTTTACAAATGATGGGAGTCGTATTATTACTGCCTCAAGTGACTGTACGATCAAGGTCAGTTACTTGGCATATACTTGAAGTTCTGTGTTTATAGCGCGATCACCAGAGATGTATTTTTTCTTCTAGCGATTACAAGAGATGTATTTTTCCTCCTTATTGTAGGTCTGGGATGTGAAGACTACAGACTGCATACAAACTTTTAAGCCACCTCCTCCATTAAGGGTGTGTCTTCAAAAATTTACTATTATGGGTTCTTTCCATTCAATTTTCTGATGTCATCTCGACAATTTTGTTCATTTGCCTAATTTCTGATTTCTTGGGACTGTTAGGGAGGTGATGCTTCGGTCAATTCTGTTCACATTTTCCCCAAGAATACTGATCACATTGTGGTTTGTAACAAAACATCATCCATATATATTATGACACTTCAAGGACAGGTACACATAAAAGAGTGGATGACTGGAAATTATTTTGTTTATACTTTATTCAATTAGTGTAATATCAAGGATGTTGCACTGTGCTCCTTAATGAATGTGTTTGTTCTGACAAGGATAAGTATGCATCTAATTCTGCGTATTCATGCTGGCTAAATATAGGTTTTGACTTAAATGTGGACTGGAGAAGCTTTGGGCTTCATTTCTTTTCATCTGTTTTTGAAATAAAGTGTTGTAACAACATGTTAGGATCTAACTGCAAGATATGAAACTTTAGTTCATCTCTATTCTGAGCATTATTTCTCTGTCAATCGATAGGTTGTAAAGAGCTTCTCATCTGGTAAAAGAGAGGGCGGAGACTTTGTTGCAGCCAGTGTTTCACCTAAAGGGGAATGGATTTACTGTGTTGGTGAAGACAGGTATCCTGATTTATGTATAATATGACACAACTCTTGATATATTCTGGTAGACTACGATTTTAAGTACATTATGGAATTACATCATGTATGCTTTATGACTGATATTTTCCCATATTTCTGAAGCACAATAACTTAACCTAATTTTACAGTAACTTCTTTATGATGTTTACCAAATTAGTAATGTTCTTTAAATAATCTAACCACCCAAATATCTTTCCAAATATTGTTAAATTCTTAATGCGATGTCAAATTGAATGCAGGAATATGTATTGCTTCAGCTATCAATCTGGAAAATTGGAGCATCTAATGAAGGTAATGGATATTGAGTTAATCTGAGATTAGATCGATAAGTTTGTTTAAAATTGGTCATGATTACCATAAGTATTGTTTTTGTTGCAACATTGCATGTGAAAGATGGTATAAGACTCAGTTCATAAATAGAATCGGACTGAGCCAAATAAGGTGTATCAGATGAAATACTGCCTGAGTTTAATATCAAACGCAAGTTTCAGTCTATGTATACAAGATGCAAATTCAAACAGTGCATATCAGACTGTGCGAAAATAGATTGTGGATATTAGACTATGTGTATTTGCCACATTTATCTTGTTCAATCTTGTGTTAAAACTGGGATTTTAGTGTACAATTTGCAAATACAAACTAGAACCAGAATGCCGGCGCTTCTCATGCTGGTTTTTTATGCATTACTCATTTCTTCAGATAATACGTTATGCATTGTCTGTGATCAAACCCTCTGTTTGTGTATGGTTAAATGGGATTTTGTTTTCCCGTATTCTGTTCCCATGCAATATGCTTCTTTTCTACCCGCAAGACATAATTTTTTTAATGATATAATGAAATTCTCGGTGGCTGATGGCAGGTCCATGAGAAGGAAGTTATAGGCGTCACTCACCATCCCCATAGGAATCTTGTTGCAACTTTTAGCGAAGACTGCACAATGAAGTTGTGGAAGCCTTGAAGATTTTGGGGCTATTTCTATGTTGTTAACACAAATGAACATCTTTGTAGTTTCTGCAATGTATATAGTATTCAGGAGTTTAATTTTAATATATCGTTAGTAAAATTGATTTATATTATTGACCAATGATGTTTTAGTTGAATGCCGGAGCTGCGTTGGGGTTATTGACTGATTGAAAATTCAAAATATCTATTTGCATTCTTTTACTTCAGTTTTTATTTTATTTTTAAATCAATACTTGTATTGATTTACATGAAGCATGCAAGTATATGTTGTATGTAAGCTGAACAATACTGAATCCGTTGTATTGATGGGGTACTTAAAACTGAATAATAATGAATAGTCATTCCATTATATAGTTTCAAAAACCATTATTAGATTCCTGAAAGGCTTGGATCCGATAAAATAAACTAATGTATACTATTGTAATTAATACAATCAAGGCTTAATCTCTTTGACTATATATATATATGTATGTAAAAATTAGATACTTAATAAATTAAATGTTTTTAAGTTTTTAAATTAATACTAAATTTGGTTTAAGTATATGAAATGTTTTTTGAATTTTTTTTATCATAATATGTATTTTATATTATATGATGATGTATGGTGCATGATAAAACTGACACAAATTATAAAAGACACTTAACAGTAAAATAACTAATTTACTAAATATCTAATTTGAAGAAAAAATGTTTAAGTACTCAATAAAAAAATATATATTAGGAACTGAAATTTATTTACAACAGATATCTATCATGTTTCATATGTAAGAATAATGTGTTTTTTTTTCTTGTCAAATCGAAAATGTTTCAATTTGTCATTAGTAAAATATATACTCTTTATATATAATCAAAATCACAATAAAGAGCTATATGAATTATATATAAATATAATTCACCATAAGTAATATTTTTTTATTTTGTTAGAATTAGAAATTCTATTTAAAGGTATAGAGACAAGAGATAATAGATTGAATGAATTACGTGGTTGAAATAATTGATTTTTTTTACTAGTTATAGGATTGGTATGTGAAGTGTACTTCCGTAGAAAATAAGACACTATTGAGAATAATCAATTAAAAGATTGAAAAAAAAGTATAGTTTAGATTATGTTTTACCTTTTAAAACAATTTCCACGATTATTTATTTTTAAACCTTTGTTTAGAATAGATAGTTTTTATGTCTGATTCTTTACATAAGGTACAGACGGTTTTTGTATCTGATCTCTTATAACAAGGTATAGACAATCCCTTTTATATGGAATAGGAGATCTAAGAGGACTATTTTTTCTAACCTCTTATATGCTCAAATTAAGTATTATTTTGATCTTTACTTTTTATATCTTGTAACTATATATATCCTAACTATATATATCTTTTATAACTTTTTTTTTTTTTTCTAGAGTGAAATAGAATCATTTATCATTTTCTTTTGCTCTATTTCCTCTCGTGCATTATTCATTTTGTTCTTTTCTTGCAATTATCCAAGAATCATATCCATGGAAATACCATGTTATTTTTTTAAATAAATTAAAATAAAAAATGTAATAAAAAGGTAATAATTCATATTGTTTTGAAATTTTAAGTGGGAGGAAAAATAATATTTCTCTCTCTCTCTCTCATAGAACAATAAAAAATAAATAAATTAGATGCACACAGTGACGAATGAATGAGGTAGGGAAACATACTACATATGGTGAAGACTTGTTCAATGCATACTGATCAAAGAATGCATAATGTGCATTAAAGACTTGAAGTCCTACTTCTGGTGTAAACCATTTCAATGCTGATTTTATTGTCCACAAGTTTGATTATGACACTGGACTTCACTTGCATGATCCAACCAAGTAAAGAAACTTAAAAGAAATTGTCAGAGATGTTGGTAGTTTCCGTATGAAACTGTGAACATATTTCCAGCTTTCATATTACACAAAACCAATAGAGTTGTCATTACTCAAACATGAAAATGTTTAACAATTTAATTCCAGCAATTATATCTGGCATAAAAATTAAGTGGTGTGCATTAGCTTGAGGCTTTCAGTGGGAGTTGAAAAAACTGTTTGGTTGCATAAATCTGCAGGACATTATCCTCAACAAAGTCAGAAACAACTTTTAAACAAAATTCACTTTTCTTGTTCACAATACCTATACGCGCAAAAATTATCCAACATCTTCTGCTACACATTTCACATTGACACACTGACTTATTCAAAACTTTGGTTTCTCTCTATATTTCAATTTCTACTGACTTTTTCTTCCAAATATTAGTGTAATTTAACAAATATAAATATAATTAATTTGTGAACGGGCATTTGCAGCAACATTCTCTCACAAAAAAGTAACTGCATAAATCTAATAAGAATGTTGGAAAGAATTCAACTTAATTCCTTTTTTCAGTTTAGTAAATTATATTTAATATTTTTTAGCTGAACTATATTTGTTTCTCACATTGAATTGACTTTGTATTGTTATCATATACGGAATAAAAACCATTTCTCAATTTACTTCTTTTAACTTAAATTGATACATAAATTCATTTGTTAACAATACGTAATTATCCATCTTTTATAGATAAATTGTTTCTATAATGTATTAATATAAATATTAGTTTTAATATGGAAAGACACACTATAGATTGTACTTTCATCCGTTATAATATGTTGCTAATATATTGAAACTGCATTTTATAATATTGAAACAATTCTTAAAAGTTAAATCTTACAACATAATTTTAATTTTACTAAAAAAATTACAATTAAAAATTTACTGACAAGAATAAGAATTAATAACTTTAAGAAAAGTAGTGGATGGCTATGTAAATCAGTTTTCACTCTCATAATATTTTTGAATAATGCACTAAATTATTCTTTTTAGTAGTTAATTTTAAAAAATAAAGTAAAAATATTTTAGTTCATTTTTTAATAAATAATTTAGTTTTTTTTATAGTTTAATTCAATTCAACTAGCTACCATTTTATTTCAGTTTAATTTTCTTAACAGCCTAAATCTAGTATCATTGCTCACTTAGATCTGATAGCTCGTAAATTAATTGAAGGCACTAACTCTTTTTTTTTTTTTTTTTAAGGTTTATACGGAATTTGATCTAATAAATTAATATTTCAATTGACAAAATTAGACTTAATTAAATTTATTTTAAGCAGTCCATGAATATGGATATTTTCAATATAATTATGTTATGATTAAAATATTTCGTTCTATCATTCAACATAACTTTTAACTTCTTTTTTTTTTTTTAAAAATAACAGGTTTGACATTTTGTTGATAATGAGATTCACCTCTATTGGATCTCCTCTAACTCGTCGTTGAGCTCATTTTTTTCCTCTTCAAGAACAGTTGACTATGAGTTAGAGAAAATTAAAAAAATAAATAAATTGATTAATAAGTTGGAGATAAAAAAAAAATTAAAATAGTGATAATAACACTTTCTTGACTGTGAAATAAAACTACATCGCACTTAAATGAAAATAAAAATATTTTAAACATTGAATGAAAATGTTTAACATTGGTTCAATAAAAAAAAAAACAACTAATATATTCAAAACTTAATTAAGCCATAAGAAGATATTACACATTGATTCACTCTGATAAGTCTTTGAAAGAGATTCATTCTGAAAATTCTGACTGAGTCAATCTACATATATATACCTCCGTACAATTACAGATTATCAAGTTAGTTCGACCATCATTTTCGGTAGACAAACAAATTAATACGCCGAGTCAAAGAAATTTCCTTGAAATGGAGATAAACACTCAATTTCTTTCTTTCTTTTTTATTGTACAAAAATTAATGTACAAATAACATTTTTTAGAAGGATTTGTAATTAAAGAGAGAAACTTGCATGTGATGCATTTGGACCACTATAAATACATGTCTGAGTAAGAATTGAATATCATAAGCCAAAGAAGCAAAGTATGGCTTTGTCTTCTGAATTACTCGTTCATTTTGGCTTATTACTCATCCTCCTCCACCTTCAGCTACACCACCTCTTCATTGGTGTATCAGCAGCCACTTTAAGCATCACCACAGACACAGAAGCCTTGATCTCATTCAAGTCTCAACTCAGAAATGACACTCTTAATACCTTATCTTCCTGGAACCAAAATTCATCTCCTTGCAATTGGACTGGTGTCCAATGTGACAGGCTTGGCCAAAGAGTCACTGCCTTGGAGCTTTCAGGCTTAGGACTCTCAGGTCACTTGAGTCCTTATATTGGTAACCTCTCCTCTCTTGAGTCCCTCCAATTGCAGAATAACCAACTCACTGGACTCATTCCTGACCAAATTGGCAACCTATTCAGTTTGAGAGTTCTAAATATGAGCTCTAACATGTTAGAAGGAAAACTTCCTTCCAACATCACCAACTTGAAGGACCTACTCATTCTTGATTTATCCTCAAACAAGATTGTCAGCAAGATTCCTGAAGACATCAGCAGCTTGAAAAGGCTTGAGGTTTTGAAACTGGGAAGGAATAGCCTCTATGGTGCAATTCCAGCATCTCTAGGAAATATTTCTTCTCTCAAAAATATCAGTTTTGGCACCAACTTTCTCACTGGTGGGATTCCCAGTGCCTTGGGTAGGCTGCATGAGTTGATTGAGCTTGATCTCATTCTTAACAATCTCAATGGGACTGTTCCACCTGCTGTATACAACTTGTCTTCCCTTGTTAACTTTGCCTTAGCTTCAAACTCTTTTTGGGGTGAGATTCCTCAGGATGTTGGTGTCAAACTTCCAAAACTCATAGTGTTCAACATCTGCTTCAATTATTTCACAGGTGGAATTCCAGGGTCTTTGCACAACCTCACCAACATTCAGGTCATTCGCATGGCTTCCAACTTTTTGGAAGGAACAGTGCCACCTGGTTTGGGAAATCTCCCATTTCTTCGCATGTATAATATTGGTTATAACAGGATAGTGAGTGAAGGTGTCAGAGGTTTAGACTTCATTACTTCTTTGACAAACAGTACTCGACTCAACTTTCTGGCAATTGATGGAAATATGCTGGAAGGTGTGATTCCTGAAACCATTGGCAATCTCTCCAAGGACCTGTCAACGTTATACATGGGACAGAATCGTTTCAATGGAAGCATACCCCCCTCCATTGGTCTTCTTAGTGGCTTGAAGTTGTTAAACATAAGCCACAATTCAATCTCTGGAGAAATCCCACATGAGTTAGGCCAGTTAGCGGAACTACAAGAACTATCTCTAGCTGGAAATGAGATATCAGGGGTTATTCCAGACTCCCTTGGTAATCTCCTCAAGTTAAACCTAATTGATTTGTCTAGAAACAAACTTGTGGAGAGAATACCTACCAGTTTTGGGGATTTCCAAAGTCTGCTTTACATGGACTTATCAAGCAACCAACTCAATGGAAGCATTCCTATGGAAATCCTCAATCTCCCAACTTTGAGCAATGTTTTGAACTTGTCAATGAACTCTTTGAGTGGACCAATACCCCAAATTGGGAGATTGAGTGCTGTTGCCTCCATTGACTTTTCTAGCAACCAATTGGATGGTGGCATCCCCAGTTCATTTAGCTATTGTCTCAGCTTGGAAAATTTGTTTTTGACCAAGAATCAGCTTTCGGGTTCAATTCCAAAGGCTCTTGGAGAACTGAGAGGCTTAGAAACTTTGGACCTATCCTCCAACCAACTCTCTGGAACCATTCCTGTCGAACTTCAAAATTTGCGTGTGCTTAGGCTCTTAAACCTCTCGTACAATGATTTAGAAGGAGCCATTCCAAGTGGTGGAGTGTTTCAAAATCTCTCTGCTGTGCATTTAGAAGGCAATGGAAATCTCTGCTTGCAAGCCCCGTGTGTGAATCGTGGAGAAGGAAGAAGAAACGTAAGACATTACATCATCATAGCCGTTGCAGTAGCATTGGTACTGTGTCTCACAATTGGCTCAATACTATATATAAAGAGCAGAAAGGAGAAGGTAGCATCATCATCATCACCATCACCATCTGAACAGCTGAAACCTCTTGCACCAATGATCTCTTATGATAAGCTGCGTTTGGCAACTGAGGAGTTCAACCAGGAAAACTTACTAGGTGTTGGGAGCTTTGGCTCAGTTTATAAAGGCAATCTAAGTTATGGAACTACTGTTGCTGTGAAAGTTCTTGACACCCTAAGAACCGGTTCTCTGAAGAGTTTCTTTGCAGAATGTGAGGCTATGAAGAACTTGAGGCATCGAAATCTGGTTAAGCTCATCACATCATGCTCCAGTGTTGACTTCAAAAACAATGACTTTCGGGCTCTGGTATATGAGTATCTGTGCAACGGTAGCTTGGAAGATTGGATTAAGGGGAAGAGAAAGCATGCAAACGGAAATGGATTGAACCTTATGGAGAGACTGAACATAGCAATAGATGTTGCGTGTGCATTGGACTACCTGCACAATGATAGTGAAATCCCAGTTGTGCACTGTGATTTGAAGCCTAGCAACATTCTCCTGGACGCAGACATGACGGCAAAAGTTGGAGACTTTGGATTGGCTAGGCTGCTTATTCAAAGATCAACCAATCAAGTTTCCATTAGCTCCAGTCATGTTCTAAGGGGCTCAATTGGCTACATACCTCCAGGTTAATGCATATTCATATTAGTTTCTCTATTCTCTCTTTATGAACCTTTTTCATTTAATAACAAATTGTGAAACATGATGAATAATTAGTATGGTTGGTTTTGCAATGCAGAATATGGATGGGGAGAGAAAGCATGTATAGCTGGAGATGTATACAGTTTTGGTATAGTGTTGCTAGAGTTATTCTCTGGGAAAAGTCCAACTGATGATTGCTTCACTGGAGGCCTAAGCATAAGAAGTTGGGTGCATTCAGCATTCAAAGAGAAGACAATGGAAGCCATTGACCCTGAGTTGGTGTCCCTCATTTTGCATGATGACCCTTCAGAGGGACCAAATAACGTACAACTGTATTGTGTGAATGAAATTGTAGGAGTAGCCATAGCTTGCACCGCAGACAACCCAGATGAACGCATTGGCATTAGAGATGCTGTTCGCCAGCTCAAAGCTTCTAGAGACTCTTTGAATCACTCTGATCACACTTCTACTGCACATACCAACTCTTACTTAATCGTTTCACTAAAATAATGCTGAAATGTTATGATCAAATGTTTTAGTTTGTATAAGTCAAAGAATATGATAGAAATTGAGGTGCTAATAATAGATTATAGAGTTGGGAAAATGGAGCAGGAAAACAAGGAGATTGAATGAGACTGAACAAAACCTACCTGAGAGATTGTCATCACTTTCAATTCAAAACCTTAAAGACAATAAGTTTGAGAGTCTCAGCTTTCTTCTTTCTACTTAATGTGGGATATAGGTGATTATGTTTATGGTTAATTGCACTTGTAAAACTTATGTATGTCTTCTAATTGTTCATGGCATATACTTTCTGAATGTGTAAGTCTTCTAATTGTTTATGGCATATACTTTCTGAATGTGAGTTGTTCCAATAAAGAAAGATTTGTTTTCAATAAGCCATTAACAAATTTATATAGAAAATAAGATATCACTTTTAATTTATCCTTAAATTCCTAGCAATGCAAACTAACATTTTTTTTTTTTCATTTTTCTTTGAAAATATACATTTTCATAATTAATATTCTTATTGAAATTATTAACGATGATTTTCTCCTTTTTCATAAATTAGCTATTTTTTTAGTAACCTTTATAACCTCACATCCTCTTTTTTTCCTTTTTATAACTATTTTTTGGCTTTATTCTTGTTGGCTTAATCGTTCACAGTACAAGGGTCAGTTCCTGAGAAGTTATATTTTAAAATACTAATAAATTTTCAATTTTATTTTGAAGTATTATCAATGCAGAGATAGACAACAGAACAAAAAATATGTATAGCACCTTCGTGTTAAATGGTAAATAAAGATGAAACAAAAGTTACTCAACAAAGCATATAAGAAATCAGAATTGTCACTAATCACTTGCAGATGCATCCACACTATCTGATATTATACATATTAAACTTTACACTTAAGTATAACGAATGAAAAAATAGCCCAATACATTTTGTAACCCGACAAAACAAAGACTAGAGATTAAGAAAACAAAGCAAAATGAAAATGAATTGCTGAAGAAGAAATTAAAGACAGTAACCCTGTTAGGTTGTTATAAGATTTTGAAAATGACTGCCACAGGAATGTTGACAACATGACCTTGGTTACCATACAGCCCAATTCTCCCATAGCTGGCAGCAGAGCTATTGCTGGTTGCATTGAAGATCACAGACAAGACTTGTCTCTCCCCACTGCCAAGAGAGAAGTGAGTGGGAGACACTGTCATAGAAGTGCCATATGGAGCACTAAACCCAACATTGTATGTTTCATTTCCAGCAATGTTTTGGATTGTTCTTTGAACTACTCTAGATTGGTTCAACCTTGCTATTGTGATTGAGGGCAAGTTCAGATCAGGGCCATATACTGTAGAGTTATAAGTCCAGCAATTTTGACCGGTGTAGTTTAGCACTGTAGGAGTTGAACCATTGATACCACATAGGAATGACATGTAATCATCATAACCTACAAAGAAAAATATGTGTAAGCACACTTCACATTCAGAAACTTTGTTTATTAATCAAACTGCTTCCATAAATTTGAGCTAGCTAAGTGAGATATTGAACAACAACTGCAGCTGAGTTTTTGAAGCATTTGAACCTGCATGGACATTATGATGATTTAAAAGTTCATTAGTTAAGTGAGACTTACTAGAATCAAAAAGCAAACCAGGATTTAATGCTGCAGTAGCATTCACAAAACCACTTCCCATGTCAAAGGGAGTTGCTGGAGATAGGTTAAGGTCTACGTTAGGATATGATCTCTGAGCCATTATTGACCTCCCATTGTTGTCATACAGAGAAGCTGAGGTGGAAAGCGCGGATCCAATGGCTGCAGGACTGAAATTGGGAAACTTCTGCTTAACTAGCGCAGCAAGACCAGCAACATGAGGTGCAGCCATGCTTGTGCCAGACATCAATGCAAAATTCTCACCTGTTGCAACAAAATTCACTGTGTTGACATGCTTAATAAACCAAAATTCCTATTTCCTATTGTAGATTATAGTCTATGAAGATGTTTAAGTTGGAACAGACCAAATGAACACCTTAGATTTGTTCATGTTTTGTTTTCTAGTAAAAATTTGTTTATGTATTGACAAACCTAGAAATTCAACAGAATCAGAGGCAACAGAACTCCAAGCAGCCCATATAAAATTTCCAGGTGCTACCAAATTGGGTTTCATAATGTCAGCTTCATGAGGAAGACTGTCCTCTGGATCGGGTCCTCTGGCAGAGTAATAAACAACCTTTGGTGCCTCATTATTGTAGTTAGCTTCTAATCCCCCACCAATACTAGCAACAGCCCCAAATTTAACAATTTTATTTGATTCCCCATCTATTTCCAGTGAAGAATTGTAGTATTGCAGTAATATCTGTCCAGTTGAAAAAAAACAAAATAGTTGGCATCAAGGTAATAAAATCCACACCATGGTTTTCATGCATACATTAAGTGCTTAAAGAGAGCAACAAAGATGACAAATATATGCCATGTGATAAAATTCAAGCCCAAGAAAATAAGAACAAAGACAGTATACATGTGCATTTAATCATGCATGTTAAAAAGAGAAAATTAATAATGCACCTTGGAATCATTTGCAGATGGAATTATTATGCCAGGCATTTTCATTGGAACTGGGTTAAGCTGAAAAGAAGTCACAAAAGGATCCATAGAGAAAACAACCCCAACCGCACTAAGGTTCATGGCTGTTTCTAAGGCCTGTTGGATGGTGGAGAGCCCAAGTACAAATCGGACTGAATAGCTACAGATCAAAAGGTTGTCCTGGACCAAATCCTGATTGAATATACTTGCATCTTGACACTCACCAATATACATATCATCAGCAGCTGTTGTGGTTTTGTTCAAAGCATGTCGTGCATGAATCAGTTTGAACATTTTGTTCTCGTGTGTGCCGGCTGGGAAAATTTGAAAATGACAAAATAAGGCAGTAAGTAATCATTAAATTTCATTTGGCACACTGATATAACATTATAATTGTACATATTAACAATTGAATCAATTTTACTCAGAGGAACTTCAATAGGTGGGGATTCTGAAGAGGAATGCAAGTAATTACTTTCTCATCTGCTCTACTTTAGTAATTTCAAAACCAAATTGCAGCGTTAAGGTCAAAAGTCCTAGTCTTAAACAGTCATGTATAGCTAACTGGGATAAGAGAAACAGAATTTTACGTGCAAGTCCAACTCCAGGTATGGTCACGTTATTTCCAAGACACAGGGAGTTGCTATAAACTCGATCATGAGTGGTGGCACCAACTGTAAAGATCCAAGGACTGAAGGAGGACATGCTCATAGGTGATGGTCCAGTGTTGCCAGCAGCTTGCACTACAAAAATACCTGCTTTTACAGCCGACAGCAATGCCATATCAATTGGGTTGAAGAAAGTTGCTATACCAGAAGGTCGCCTATTAGGAGTGATTGACAAGCATATTATGTCAACCGCATCCTGAGCTGCCTGTAAACAATTCATTATACTACAACCCTTAGCAGAAATGTAAACTTGTGGATACAATTCAGTAACCGAGCAATCACATATTGGTATGCACTATGGGAAGGAATGTAACTTAAAGATGATATGAAAGAAGAAAATATATCAAGTGTCAACAATTGACCTCAAATAAAATTATCAAATATTAAATGACATTTACAATACAAGTAAACGTACCTGGTCAATAGCTGCAACAACATCTGCTGCAAATCCTCCAAATCTCTTGTATAATGCCTTGTAAACGGAAATGCTGTAAAAGATTGAAATGGAAAGCATTAAGTTACATACATATAGAATAAAAATCAACTATGCCTGCATGAAATTACTATAAATCCAGGTTAGAACAGATTAATTGTTTCATTTAATTCTTGAACAAAAAAGAATTACATACATCGTTTCTATAGTATTTTTCAAGTGCCAAATAGATTTACATAATTTTTCGGTTGCTGTTGAAAACAAAGTTATGAGTAGATAATTCTATGGAGATTAAGCATAACACAAGGCACAAAAGAGATAAGTGATAGAGACCAAGGTATAGAAAATAAAGAAAAGCACATGACACAATGTGTGGAAAATTTATGAATGACAGGTAATGTACACAGGGACATTGGAGTGGTCCGTTTCATAGGACAAATAACTATTTTTGTTCTGAACCTGGCCTAAGCATTGAAGTTTTCTTTCAGTTTTATTTTTTTTTTCTTTTTTCAGAAAATCATGTAATTTTAAGAGACATGAAATATTTTCTCCTTCTGAAAATCATATTTCAAGTCTTATGTATAGACCTTTCAGCACCTAGTTGAGCAATTCTCTGCGAAGCAAAAGGCATTTAGTATTTCTCATATAAATTTTATCTTTGTATCACTAGATATCAACTTTCTTCTCTTTTTTCCCTTTAAAGTCCTGTGGTCCATTTAGTCTCATCTTCTCTAATTACGATACACAGATAATAATGACACATGAGATTTTAACTTGTATAAAGTTCAAGATTAGTTACTGCGAATGAGGAGCCATCCCACTAGCATTTCCATAAAATTGTCCTGCAACGACCACTGGAATTCCATGGTTTCCAGCTGCAATAGAAGCTGTGTGCCTGTATATTATAGATTCATCAGCATGAACATTCAGTGAAAAAACAAGTAAAATGAAGTTTTAGTTTTTTTGGTACACTTAAGTCAAATAACTATCATATTTTGAACTTCTGATTGAAAGAAACATTGATGACTCTGACATATAAGTTCATTTTAAACTTTCAAGCATTAACTAAAATCAGATTGGTAAGTAGCAATCCCAGATCATTTGTCAGTAACTTTTTTCAAAACTATTCAAGCAGAAAGAACAGGGGTCTAATGAACAGAAGCAACATAGAAATGAACACAAGACTCAGTTGGAAATACGAAAAACTCACGTGCCATGGCCATCTCCATCAAGGGGAGAAGCATAGTCCTGAGATGAGTTAAATATTCCTCTGGTTATAGCAGAAGCTGCAAAATGTCTGGCCCCAATAAGCTTCCTATTGCAAGAGCCGGATGGAAAATCTGGAGTAACCTCACAGACGCCAGAGAAATTTGCAGGAATAGGGAAAGAATTTTGAGATTTATCATCAGCAAAACTGGGGTGTGTAGGATCAATGCCAGTGTCAACAAACCCAATAGTAATTCCTTCTCCAGCAGTTTCAAACCCTCCTGCTTCAAACCAAGCTCCCTGTGGCAGCCCCAAAAATTGTGGAGTGTGGGTGGTTGCAGTCCTCACAGAAAAATCCAAAACCACATTGGACACTTCTCTTCTCCTTGACAGTTTGTCTGCCTTCAAGATTTCAGAAAACAAGAACATGTTGGTTGAAGCAATTTCTCAAATCACAGATAGAAACACCAAACCATGAATAAATGGAAACAAGACATGCAAACAAGCACATGTTTTTCACAGAATAAGGACAAAATCAAGATGCTGAAAAGTAAAAACCATAACATACCTGCTGTTGGGTAACCAGCACAGCAAATCCATTAATCAAGTAATGATAGCTATAGAGCTTCAGAAATTTCTCCCCCTTGAACACCTTATTCAACAACGAGTCATGAACTCGGGCAAAGTATGAACCATATCCCTTATCTGTCTTTGTAACATTCTGATGTCTGAGAAAAACCAAAAGACCATACAATATCTCAAATATATACACAACTAGGCAAAAAAAGTCAAGAAATTAGAGGAAGATAAAAATAAGAATGGAACAGAATGCCAAGAATTTAGAATATCAAACAGATGTAATGATAAGATTCTCAAACAACTTGTCCACGAGTTGTGCATATACCATGGCAATCATTTTAACAAATGTTTATCATCATAACATAAATGCATAACTTCAACAAGAAGCCTTAGATATAAAGGTGTATCAATACACTTTGTAAACCTTCAAAACAAATATGGGTTACCTTGGTTTATGAACTCTTGGGTTATGAACTCTAGTTTTTCTTCTCCCAGATGCACCATGTCTAGACTTGTTAGCCACTGTGATCAACTCAAGGTGGTAGTGAGAAGCAGGAGCTTGTCTGAGAGTAACAATGTACACAGCTGTTGTTACTTCACTTTGGCACAAGCAAGGTATCAGAAGCATTCCCAAGAAACACAGCAACAGTGAATGTTTATGTGACCAATGCATGTTTTCCATTTGGGTTTTGGAATGCAAAGCCCCACCAAGCTTGAGAAGATAGTGACAAGACAATTATTGTTCAGTTCAGGATGTGTAGTCCATCTTCATCTGCAAAACTTGTTGACCTTTAACATCTATAAAAAGTTCAGTGAACTCTGAAACTGTGTCTGGTTTTGCAGTTTGTTCTGAGGTGGAAGTGTGAAGTGAAGCCAACTTAACACTGATATTAACAGGTAAATTATGGAGAATCTGAAACTCTCTGAGGTGCTGAGAAAACGTGGAATAATGTAAAAAAATGCATTCACCTTTTCCACTTTTTGATAAAACAATTCATTTGGGTTGGTAATGGTAGCATTCTTGTTGAAATTTACTAGTCCAACTAATTTGAAAATGAAATATTTTAAGTAGAAAATAAAACGAATATACTTATATAATATTATCTAGTAAAAGAAATTGTATTATATAAGTTACATGCAGACTTCCACCAATCATAAAAGAAATCTGAAAAAGTTATATTTTATATATAATATATAAATATTATAAACATTTTTTATTTAGTTATTTTTTTTTACTTTTGCAAACTTAATTGTTTAGGGATGTAAAAACCTAATATAAATAAATGACTATATTTGGACTGGGACAATAAAAATTTAAAATTAACTCATTTTGTTTGTTGGAGATCAAATATAATATTTTTATTTGGTTTGAGATATTTAATAACTAATTAAAAATAAAAATGGAAAACAACTCTATCTCGTCTAAATTTTTATAAATTACAAATGCAGATAATATTACCTTTTTAACAAATTAACATGTTTCTTATTATGTATCACTCATGAATTTGTAATTTTAATAACCAATGAGACTCTTTTATATTGCTATTATGGACTAATTCTTATTTAGAGACACCACACACAATAACTACCAATTCCTCTTCATTCAATTGTTGAGTTGAGCCTTAATGCACACTCTCAATTACTCGGAAACTGATACTGATTCAATTTATATGTAATAAAAACTGATAAGACATTTTTATTAGTTGATATATATATATATATATATATATATATATATATATATAAATCACACAGGTCATGATAAAGTATGTTTGGACTCTCCTCTAAAAAAACTTGCAAAAGTCAAAGCCCTTTAGACCATAGGGACTAATCCTCACATTGGATACTGATTTATCATAATCTTGTGCATAAAAGGTTATAGTTGCATACCCTTTTGAAAGATGAATTTAAAGCCTGAGTTATACACAGATGTCTAGGTATATCAAGTACTGTTTCATCTTAATACTATCAGGTTTAGGTTTAAATATGTATTTATATTATAATAACTTTCCTAGTTTGAGTAATGACCAATACAAAAGATTATTTGTTTCACTATTTGCTGTTGTATTGCATATACTGATGAATGGAATATAGAATATTCATATCCTACACTAAACCTAAATGTAGATAATAGTTCAAGCTAACATTTAAAATAGTGGTTTTTGGGTGAAAGAAGAAAGTGGATGCATGATGGTTCGGTGGCATTTCAAGTGCAAGTGCCTTTGCGCACATGTCATAGTGATAGTGCACCACTTTCTGTGCAAAAAGAGTTTTATCAAACCATTCTAACTCCAAATTGCATGTTTTGGAATCTCTTTTTGCTTTCTTGATTAGTTCTCATTATGAGATCCACGCATGCCTCCATTCTCTTTTTCTTTGTAACCATTTGAAACCTTCAAGCAAGATTGCCACATTTTGTGAAACTTTTTTGTTGTAAATAAAGTATGGTTGAGGTGCAGTGACCACTGAGTAGTAAACTCATAAAATATGCAAAGTTGTCTATGGACGTGCTTCCTATTATATTCATGTAAACAGACCAAGTAGAGATTATTATTTATATAATAAATTTTGTAATATTCCTCTCTTATCTCTTTGCATTACATTATTATATTATCAATATAGTAGATGACAAAACAAGATATTTTAATCTGTTTTAACCCGTTAACCCTTTTGTAAATTGGAAACTATCATTACGGGTAGGTTGACGAGCCACTGAGTTAAATGAAAAAAATATATATTCCATGCAACTAACTCAAATTAATAAATTTGTTTAAAACATCTAATAAAACTTTGTTGGAGATTATACAGACTAGAAATAAAAATTTTCAATAATTTATAATTTTTTAGATTCTTTTTATACACTTCACAAAATAACCATGTTAAAAGTTTGGTAAGGTTTTTTCTTCTATTGCAATTGATGAGTTTGTGCATTAGTCTCCAATGCTACAAGAAAAGGCTTTTGGGGTGTGTGAGATTCTCTTCATTCCAATTTTGTATCAATTCTCCTCTTAGTTCCGAAATCTCAGGATTCTATATTTGTTTTGTTCAAACTTTTGGAACTTCAAGAATCACAATCTTTGACCATCTTCATTCTAAAATATTTTGAAAACTTCATCTAATGATGTAAAGGGTCGTGAAGACATTTATGATAGTCAAACGGCATTTATAAAAACAAAAACAAGCAAAAAGGCTAATTAACTTAGCTTTTTTTTTTTTTTTTTCAAACAATTAACTTAGTCCTAACAATACATAAAGATAAAACCAAGACCTAATTGAACGAAAGAGAAAGGGATACGTGAATTAATAGAAAGAGCATTAACACACATATTAAACATCTAACTTTCCAAACCCGTTCTAAATTTTTCCTCTAATTTATATTTCTCTTTATTTTTCATCTTTTTTCTTAGTTTCATCATTTATTATATTTACTATTTTCCTACTAATAATCAACTTGACTTTTTCAAGGACAATAATTGATAAAATTATAGATATTTCACTCCAAACCATAGCTAATGAAAAAGGGTATTCTCCTTACATTAAACGAAATATCTTCCTCTAATTTAAAGTTTTCATAACAAAAATAATATTTATCAGTTTATGTCTTTATTTTCCTTTCGTCTTAAGAGATATAATAGAGTTTTCGATTCAAAAAATCTCAAGAAAAAAGAATGAATATGGAACTATTTTTACTATTTTTTTTTCTTTAAAAATAGAAGTAGAAGAAGTAAAGACATTGTAACACCTCAAACAACATACTTATAATATTAATAATAGCAAGTAACACTTACATGGCCTCTATTCTATTATAAAAAAATAGAAGTGATTTTTTTCTACATGAATCATACATACACACACACACACACACATATATATATAT
>Ga0209489_103593_pt1 | contig 29965 bp, 19 predicted proteins | sample SiratrowhiteBW_FD_187527 | JGI IMG/M metagenome (GOLD analysis project Ga0209489, IMG submission 187527) | Root nodule microbial communities of legume samples collected from California, USA - Siratro white BW (SPAdes) (version 2) | ecosystem: Host-associated > Plants > Roots > Nodule | place...
AAAAAATAAAAGAAAAAAAAAAAAAAGCATGCTTGTAAGCTTGATTTAGAAAAATAAAAAATATTAAAAATGTGTCTCCAAGCAAAATTTAAATTTAAAAAAAAATCAATTTGAAGTGGTGCTCTAAAAAGATTTACATTCTTAAAAATTTTAAATTTACCAATTTTAATAAAATAAGATAAGAATTACTACATTTTTGATAAAAAAAAAAAAAAAAAAACTTAATCAAGATCCTAATTCCTATAGTCAAAAGCAGTACATAGACTTGGCCCAAGAAGATTGTTAGTGGCATAGGTGTCATAAGATCTCTTTTCACCATTATTACTTTTATTCATTTTCGGAGAATATTTTTTTAATATTTTAAGAATATGATATTTTGTCATCATTTAGGTTTTCTTGGTCTAATTTTCTGGTATACATTTCTCTTCACAAATAGTTCTCTCTGTTTCTTTTCTCGTGGTTTTGAAACAAGAGATTTTCAACATTTAATTATGGTTGTCTTTAGGTTTTGTAATGCCAATGTGATTTTCAAATAAAATATTAAGTTTTCCTTCATTTTTAGTGGAAAAAAGATAATGAATAGGTGTAAGGAAAGTTGTCCCCATATATTGTAAAAAGAAATGCAAGTTATCATGGCATATTGATCTAGAAGGTAAAATTCTAAGACTGATTTTATAATTTGTGAAAAATAATTTATATTTTTTTGTCAAAAAGTGTTGTCAATACATCTCTACAATAGTTTTCAACAAATAATTGTAATGCATCAATCACTTATTAATACGTTAATAAAATATTATATAACTAAAATTATTATATTTTGCAACATTCTTTCTATACAAATTAGCTATATATAGAATATCTTGAGAAGTTTTATTTTCAAATTACTTTTTAAGAAATTTTAATCTTTTATCTCCTTTACTAATTAATTTCCTTTAATTGTAAATTGAGTTTTAATAAACTTTTAAATAAATTACCAGTACTTAAAAATAATGTCATATTGTTATAAAAACTATTTATAGGAAATTCTAAATATTATTTACAGGTTTAAAAATTTTATGTGTTACGAATTTTAAATATAATATAATTTATATGCTAAAAATATTATTAATTTTAAAATTTAAAATAGTATAATTTATAAAATAGAAATATTTATTTACTATAAATTTTGGTTACATAAAATAAAAATTTGCACAAACTAAAATATTAATTATTTCAGAATTCATATTTAATAATTTCTAATTAGTTGACAACATAAGATTCTTTATATACTAACAATTCATCAAAATCAATCTCTAATTTTCGATGCACTTGGACATTATTCTTAATAAAAAGTTGTTTATTAATTTATTAATAAACACTTTTAAATTTTATTTAATCAGTTTCTAGAATAATTATAATTTTTTTCAAACACTTTTTAATAACCCTTTTACAAGAATTTTATATTCTTAAAATATGAGATATACTTATTTATCTAATAATATCTTTTTATAAAATAATAAAAAAAGGGTAATAATATTGTGACTAATCATACCGTCCTTAAATTTTATGGAGTCTGTTTACTAAAGGATAATCTTCAGAGGCAATGAAAGCAAAATAATGATGAACATTTTAATTACTCAATTAATATAATTTTCCATTTGTATACATGCTTTAACCCTTTTTAGTTCCAATAATTTTAGATGGCAGATATTAAAATAAATTAAAAATATAAAGAAACTAAAATGAATAATTCTAGGTGTAGATATTAAAATATAAAAACTGATAATACAAGAATTAAATGAGTATTGAAACTTTAATATCATATTTATACCAAACTGATTATACTTTTACAGGCTAAGTCAACATTTTAAATCTCTCAAAAGAGAGATGAATGATGTGAAAATTGACATTCTAAAATCACACACAAAAATAAAGTATAACCATGAGTCAATACCATTAAAAACAAAGAATAAATCAACAGAAAGTTGTGTAATTCCTGCACATGCTTTGCTATGTTGTTCAAGCCTATCTTGGTCATTTACTACTTCAAAGTTTTAAATACGTGTACAAGTACAACCTTGGACGTTGCGACCACCAAAGCATTGCACGCGTTCACAATGGAAAAGAGTGAATATGTTATTTGACAAATTCCAAACTTTGATTTTAGAGAAAAATGTAAACAATTTAGGAATAGTCAGAAGCCAATAAAAGAAGACAGCAAAAAGAAAATAGAAAAAGAAATTTTCAGCAAGCCACTTTTTTGGTCCAGTATCCGTGTGAGCACTTTGAAGGCTTTGGGAGGTTGTGATGGCTCGTTAGGGTAACTGAGTATGCGCCACAAAAGTGGGAAAGGATAATGAACTTTACACTTTCATTCATCACTAAAATGGTGAAGAGAGATGTGAAAGAGAATCTTCATAATTTACTGGAACAAAAAAGGCTTACCAAATGTGATTCAGCTACGAGAGTGATGATTAACAGAAGAACCCACATGTTCCTAACTGGGAAACAGATCAACTTTTCGCAGCTTTTCATTATCTGACTATCAAAGCAAGTTGTAAACGACTTCATATCCAACACCAGTCAGCTTTCCTACTTTGACCAAGCAATTTGCTCCACCAAAAAAAGTGATATTTTATATAAATGTTGATGCTTTCATTTAGTTAGGCAGTTATTTCATTAGTGTTATCATTTTATACAATGCTTGTAAAGAAGGGTATGATATACTTTGGTAAACACTTCAATTTTTTTATAACAGATTATTAAGCTTATCAGTATTATTACGGTTTTGTCATTGTACAATTAAAAAGCAGGCACATTTTCTTAGCATCTACTCTGATATTAAAATTTTAAATATTCAGTTTGAAAAACGAGTCATTTACCTTTTTTTCTCTCTGTTAACTTGTTTTTATATATTTTTTTCTTTTTTGGCAATACAGCAATCTCTATACACGTATAACTAGTTTTAACATTTTACATTATTTTTCAAATTTAATTTGTACATAATTAGTTTGAGTAAAATTAGTTTATTAATATTTAACATTTTCAAATTTAAATTATTATTATCATAAAGATATTTTTATTTTAAATTAAAATAATAAATTGTTTTAAATTATAATAATTACTACCAATTTTAACTTCAAATAAAATCCTATATATTATTATTATTATTATCATTGTTTTAATTGTATTTAAATTAAATCTTTTTTATTGTGGGAAAAGTTTTGTACCTACTTATTGTTTTAATTGTATTTAAATTAAATCCTTTTTATTGTGGGAAAATTTTTGTACCTACTTAATTTTAATATTCCATTCCACTCTCATAAATAGAAATATAGAAATATATTAAAGCAATACAGTGAATATATAAAATTGGAATTAAGTAATACTTGTTAAAAAAAATCGCATTTTCTAGGTACATGCTTGATTTATTGCTACTCTTTACACATGCCATTGAAAGTTTTGTAATTGCTTACTTTTAATATTTCCAAATAGCATGAAACACCCAAGACATCATATTACCATTCAACTATAAAAGTGAACTTTAGGCTACTTTATTTTTTGGTACATATGCCTACTTAAACTAAGCTTCTTGTATTCAAACCATCTCATGTTTAATATATATATATATATATAACCTACTATAAAATTCTGTTTAAAAAGTAGCAATACAATTATTCATATTTTACAACTAATCTAGTTGGACCCTTGAAATAAAAATGGACTACCAACGAATCATTAACAAACAAGTCAACTTTTTAACTCTCAACTTTCACTTTTGTGATTACTCAATGAATTACAAAAATTTTAGTTACTTGCGCCACCAGCTCTAAATTATCACAAAACTCGTTCATTCAAAATCGGACTACACAGAACAAGAAAATAACTAAAAGCGTAGTGGAAAGTAACTACCTACTACTTACAAGTTGCAGAATATGAATAAATTTTATAAAAAGAGGAAGGAGATGAGGGAAGGAGACAAAGTCGGTTCAACCAAAATGAATGTAAAAAATAAGATATTACTAAATTAAAAAAAAAAAAAAAAAAAAAAAATATTTTAAAAATAAAAAAAAAAAAAAAAAAAAAAAACAGATTGTCAATGTTGTTAGTACGGGCTGCCGAAATCCATGCGCCCCCTTTTTTTTCCTGCGTGCTTTGTTTTGCCATATTTGGAGGAAGTTGAATTCAAAACAAAAGAAAAAGTTATTTCTTTTTCTATTCTGTTCAACTTCCTCGTGACGGATGAAAGTGATTAGTGCTTTAAGATAACACCTAACTACACCAGGATGAAGTTACACACAACATTCTTAAGCAACCAGGAAATGCGAACCTAAATTGGAAAATTGGTTCCTGCCAACATTTTTTCGGAAGGACGGTGCAATATTTGAAGCAATGAAAAAAAAATTGATTTCAGATACATTTGAATTGATGAAAAAAATTAACCAGAGGTAAGAGAAAGAGACTTTCTATGGTAACCCCCCAGACATAGAGAACTCTCCTTAAAAGTAACCTTCATCTTCATCTTTTTTTCTCCTTCCAAATAAACATTAAAAGATAAAACTAGTATCATTTTACATTCGATAGAACTGTGAATAGTTTTATTTGCGGTAACTTATCAATAACTAATTGGTTTCATCTATATAAGTGGGATAGATCAACAGCCGTGTTTTGGATTCTCATCCACACACCACAGACGTGGATCGCAGAAGCAACAATGCTTTTTGCACAATTTGAGAAGAAAACTTAGTCCAACACTGATCACTATTTAAGATCCAAACACGCAGCAAATCTATTTATAATGAAAAAAAAAAATATTGAATACTGTTTGATTTCAAGAATTTAAATGCACTTACTTTTTCATCCAATACCTTTTTATGAAGTATAGAGAGGAATAACAGAAAAACTCTGTAAAAAAATGTAACATTACTTGTTGCAACTTTCAAAACCTACGTTCAGTCCAACCAAGTAACTACACTTGCCTACAACAGATAACAGTTAATACAAAGAGGTCCAGGTAATGGGAAAAGAAAAAAAGTGCTAGCATATTAGTAATATTCTTTTACACTATTATTAGGTGAAACTTAGATCTTACTAAATAATGTCAGTCTTTTTTACACTTAATGTCAGAGTCAGCCCCAACTCAACCGGCTCTATTTTTATTTAGCTATTCTTAGATCATTTTCACCTGACAATAATAGTGAAAAAGTGTCAAGGAGTATCAAAAGATGAAATTGACGGGTGACTTGCGGAGGATTGCTAAGATTTTCCAAGGTCAGAAAATATTCTTGGATGGTGTAATAACAGTTTGTGAAAAGAATTAAAGATAGGATTAATTCTGTTAGTCGTTGCTTATCTAATTCTGGCTTAGGAAAACAGTTGTTCTGTTGGAAGTCAGAATTATATAGAACCTTTGTTCTTTTCTGTCCGGCAATAAGAAGTTTTCATGTTTCTGTATCCTCTACGATTTCCGAGAATTGAGAGTGAGTTAGTATGGTCAAAGTTGAAACACATCAATTTTTGAATTGTAACAATTGGTATCACTTAGCTTGGGACGTGAGCACAAAGGAATTAGAAACCAATATGGAATCCTTGGAGCATGCTTTCACTAACGCACAAGAATCTTGTTTCTTCCATTGCAGCGATGAATTGTGGGTAAGACAATTTTGACTAATGCTGAAGCAGTTTCTGCCACATCAGATTTTTCTGTAACTGAATGTGCGTATATTCAATTTTCGACATTTGATGGAGCAAATTTTCGTGACCGGAGAGTAAAGGCCGAGTAGTTTTTTGAATTAGAGTCTACACCAAAGGCACAAAGTGGGAAGTTATTGCTTTTAACCATGGCAGAGACATTACATGCATCAACCCAGCTCTGGAGGATCCTGTCACGAAATTATCAAGATCGCAACAAGAAGGAGATTTGGGATAATATTTGGAAGCATTTGATTCTCCGTTGGCTCGTGTACCAGTGTCAGAATCGATGCCATTAAGTTTCTTTTTGTTGGGGATGAAAACTGAATTGGAAAAATCATCAAGAGTCCACAAACCATAGTCTTTGCAAGAAGTTGTGCATATTGCAAGACTTCAAGAGGACATTATAAAAGATTTGGAAAAGAAAATGCAGCAGAGAAGAGTGGGCAGTTCTGAAACACAAACCAGATATACAAGGACATGGTGAAATCCGATTAATTCACAGAGGAGTTATTCTATGACTAGTCTGAATCAAAATCATCTTATACCATCGGTGTCTGCATCAGAACCAGCAAATTTTAAGGGTAACACATCAACTTCTGTGTCTAGAAAGGAAGTTAGTGATACGATTGCGAAGGGATTGTGTAGATTCTGTGGTGATAAGTAGGATAAAAAACATAGGATGAAATGTAAAGTCTGGGGTAAATTGAATCCAATCTTCTCTGCTCAAGAAGAAATAGAGGCGAATATAGTGCAAGACATGGTGATGAAGAAGAACAAGCTATAATAGACAGCAGCATAGACATAATTCAAGCTGCAGATGTTCACATCTCCCTTAATGCTTTACAAGGCATACCGGGTGGCAATACATTGTAGATCAAAGGATTAATCAAGATGCAAACAGTGCCTTTTCTGATAGAGACAGGGAGTATACATAATTTCTAGTGACAAATGGGTCAAGTTGTTGGAGCTGAAAACACAGTTTATCAAGGACTTTTCGGTAATGGTTGTTTATGATAAAAAGCTTTTGTACTAGGAAGTGTAAGCTGATGACATGGAGATTCAATGAACATAGTTTACAGTAGATTTTTTATTGTTATCTAGCAACACATTTGGAATCATCTTGGGCATGCATTGGTACAAGACACTTAGTGAAATTTACTGGAACTGTGCAACTTTGACAATGATATTTAATCATCAATACAGGTGCAACAATTATTGGTAACGAGATTTATAAGGGAAAGTACTAGTTCTTATGCTTCTCCTTTGGTGTTGATAAAAAAGAATGGTGGTTCTTGGAGGTGTTGTATAGATTTAAAGAAACTCAATGCTTTCACCGTAAAAAATAAGTTTCCTATACCTTTGATAGAGGATTTGTTGGATGAATTGAATGGGGCATGTTACTTTTCCAAACTAGACCTTAGAAGTGGCTATAAACGAGTTAGAATGGCTGATGAGGATATCCATAAAACAACTTTTCAAACTCACAGGGGACACTTTGAGTGGGTTGTTTTACCCTTTGGTTTGTGTAATGCCTCGGCCACATTGCAATCACTCATGAATGATATTTTCAGAAGCTATTTAAGGAAGTTTATTTTAGTCTTCTTTTACAACATCTTAGTTTATACCAAGACTTGGAATGATCTTGGAGGAAAATGGCTTGGTTGTCAAAAAACTATGGAAAGATGGCATGCCCTCTAACAGAATTGCTTAAAAAGGAGGAGGAGTTTAAGTGGACAGAAGAAACAACAGCTGCATTTCAGAAACTTAAGAGGCTCTCATAGCTGCTCTGGTCTTGAGGTTACTTGATTCGCATAGCCTTTCACTATTGAGATAGATGCTTTGGGAGGAGGCATCGGGGCTATTATTCTATTGCAAAATGGACGTCCAATTGCTTACATCAATAAGGCAGGCAATGGGACCTAAATACATGTTGTAGCTTATGAGGAGGAATTTTATGTAGTTTTGTTTGCAGTCAAAAAAAGACAACACTACTTATGGGGGCAACATTTCATCATAAAGACTGATCAAAAAGCTCTTCAGCACTTATTGTTGCGGCCTCCAACTAGTTCGATGCAAATCTTGAATTCAGAGAAACTTGTGGGCCTTGATTTCAGCAGAGTACAAAAAGGCAAGGAGAATTTGGTTGCAGATGCTTTGTCAAGGGTGGGATAACATGCAATAAGATGTTTTCATGTTTTTGTATCCTCTACAATCTCTGAGAATTGAGATTGGGTTAGGGCAGTCAAAGTCGAAATATACCAATTTTTGAATTGTAACAGATGGCTTTTCTGAAAATTCTAGAGAATTTGGAACGATATACTGAAATTGAAAATGATAATTTCAGCTGAAAAAGAATTCAAAAATGAGAATGGTTGAAAATAAAGAATTTTCCCATTCCAACCCACCTCTCTAATGTTCTGTCAGCAAAATAAACGCAGGAAGATAAAAAAATAGGATAACTCATGTGCTGAGCAGAAAGAGATAATTTATAAACAAATGATAAGTCACGAGATACCGAATACCGATCTACTAGATTCTACCACCTCGTTTACCCACTCATTGCGGACAAATTTTGCTATAACTACCCAATCCCAAACCTAACCATGATTACATGATTTATTACCGCAATCATACACTGTTTTCGCTTAGTTTTGGTCAATCAAGAAAATACTTGCTACCATTGTTTTAAAAATTAGAACAAGTGTCCAAATATCAATGCAATTATAGCAAAAATCGGCAGAACAAAATCCAACTAGTTTCCGAGAAGTGATGTCAACAATGCCAAAACTGCAATAATAATCATGATATTTAGAAAATAGTTCGACTGTAGAGGCTTATCTGGGCTTCCACCAACAGCCTCATATTCAGCCCGTATCTTCTGCTTCATTGCTTCAGACAGCTCTCTCTGCAATTCAAATAGGAACACTATTGAATTTTATTCCTTTCTTCTTCATTTAAAACTTCCATATTTTACATGTGATATCACGTGATTTGAAAATAGCTTCTTCTTGTATTACAAAAAGATACTTGCACAAGAAAACATGACACTTGTTTTATTCCTGCACCAAACCAGGAAAAGTAAAACAATGAACAATAAGCAAAATATATATCCTATGCAAGTCTTCCATAGAAAGCTATCCAATATATTTTTCTCAATATCAACAAAAGGAATAGTAAGATTTGATATGTGCAAAGATAAGAACCTTTCCAGTGGAGTACTTGGCTGCTACAAACTTCTCTGCCCCTGCATTTGGAGAATCATCTATCACAATGCCCTGACAAAGGGATAGCAAAGAAAACTTCTTACTTGTTAAATAAGTCAACTGTCTCCTTATATTTACTTGAATATACACAGACATGAAAAAGGTAACGAACTTAAGTCCACAAGAACTGAATATCCAGCTCAAGGGTTACACAAGCAAAGATATTTTAATTTGTAAAACACAGTAACAGTAATTCAAATTGAACAAACCTCTGGAGGATCAAATTTGGCTCCAAGGTTGCTAAGTTTTGCATGGGCTTCAGCATAATCTTTAAAGAATGCTTCCTGATCTTCAGCATATTTCTCGGCATATACCTGAATATTTCATCAATATTTTGTTGCTTTGGTATGTCAAAATTTTTGCATTGAATTGTAATAACCATGAAATAAAACTCCAGCTTACCTTGAAGGATGGGTCTTCAAACAGAGCAGCATCAGTTGGCAATACCAATAGATCTTCATCCTTTTTTTCTTTGATATCCTTTATGTAACCAGTCACAAAAAACAAATAGGTAATTCTTGCATACTCCTCTCTCCTCTAACACTCCCCCCCATAGAGCACCCAACCCTCTCCCTGGAAAAATAAAAATATATTTCTGACCTTGAAGTAGGAGTTGTCAAATTTCAACCATTGCACTGTCCAGGATTGTCCTCCAGGTGCTCCTGGCCCATCTTTCTGTAAAGTGAGAAATACATGTGAATTTCCAGCTGTTTTATTGTGTATAACTGAAAACTAGTTGACTATCATTTATCAGCAATACCACACAAACTAAAATTCAGGCTAGAGATGTTGCATCAACAATGTCTTCTACTCCAAAACGAAGTGATTGGTTTAAAAAAACCCTTGATATGTACTTGCAATGTGCCTTGAGTTCCCTTTCATCAAGTATTCATTTCAAGTCAAAGCGCTCCAGATAAACAAGTAATTGTTCTTACAACAGGCCAAGAAAGAATTAAGCCACAAATTTAGAGCAAGTCCAAAACTTTTATGTGTAAAGTAGGAACCACAATCCATATTTAAATCACAAACTTATATTGGGTGGGTCTGTTTGTTTGTGCTTAAAAAAAGTAATTATAAAAAAATAAAACTAGAATAAAAAAAAAGAAGAAAACTGCTTATTTTGAGAAGCAACAGCAGCTTCTTAAGAAAAGCAGTTTTGTAGTTTTGCTTTTTTAAATAAATTGACCCAAACATGTAAAAATTGCCAAGAAGTGATTATTTTATAAAAAACAAAAAGTACATTTTTCTGAAAGTGGTTTAAATAAACAGACCTACTATCAAAAAAGCCTCAAGGTGAGGCATATGTGGAACTTGGAAGCCCTGCAGAAACACTACTGAATGTTTGGAGTCGGCGGAAAATCACATTAAGAAAGAAATTCAGTAAATTGGCATGAATCTGGAGTATTCAAATTTGCAGCACAAGTTATCTTTTCATCTATCATCAAAAAATTGCAGTAATTAAGTGACTTGAAGCTGTTATATGGGAATTCAGTTATGAAATGAAAGAGAGCAGTCAAACAGTGGCCATCTTCTACATGAGCAATCAGAAGTTTTAACATACAACATATATCCAACACTTCTGATTATTTCCTTCAGCTTAAGGTGCTCAAGGGATACCAGTATCAAATGTTAAAATTAAAGTTTGAAAATATGGTTTCAACTTTCAAAAGAGTTCACAGACTTGCACAAAATCATTCTTATAAAGGAAGAGAATATACCGTATATTTAGTCTCAGGCTTTCCCCAACCACTACGATCTGGTCTAGACCGCCCCAGTGTGTGTGCACCAGATAATGCAACAATTTCCTGCAAATACAGTAGTTCAAAAGTCAAAACCTAACACATGACCAGAATCCAATTTACAACCTTAATCCTTATGGAACAAAAAGGAAATTTACCTTGTCATTCAAACCCATTCGGTAGAAAACTTGACGCAAATGATCAGCAGGTGAAGGGGGGCCAGCATCTAAATACATATAATAAATAACCACGACGAAAACAATTTACTAAATAACCTCAGATTTCTTGCAACTTCAAATGATAAAACAATTTATTAATAGGCATCTTATAAATGAATAGCTATCTGTTTCTCTCACTTTTTGTTTTCCCAAATTAACAGTAGATTGCATAATCCTGGCCCTACAGCGAACAAAGCAAAGAGAGTTTTCCACAACAATTAAGCTACCACAGGATGTATGGTTATTACCAGGAAGTCTCCCTTCTTCGGGGCATTGCTCAGGTCCAGATACATCCACTCTTCCATATTTCATAGGGATTTTTGGGCCTCCAGCTTCCTGAAATTCAAAAAAGAGATAAATGTATCGTTCAATATATTCAAATAAACAATAGTCAGTCCTGAAGCCAAAATAGGACTGAGACAACCTCCACAGCTGTGGCACCAGCCAACTGAAATAAGTCTGCATATGTGACACCAGAGTATTTGTCTTTGATTGGCTGAAGAAGTTTCAATGCATTTACAAGTCCTGATATGGCAGTTCATCAGGCAATGTTAACCCATAAGCATAATTCGGAAATAATCAATATTCAATGAATCATTACCAGCATTGGCTGCATGTTTCAGCTCAATTTCAAATCTTAAGCTGCCATTAGCTCCACCTCTTTGTGGCCATTCCGCAATATTCTTATTATAAGTACCAGCATCATGCCATCCCAAACGAATCTATCACATTGAAGTTTATGTAAGTAAATTATTGAAAAAAAAAATCTCATCAATGAAACAAACAAAATATATATGATAAATTCAAGTCCCATCTATGGTACAAACTAAAATTACATGACAAAGATCCAAGTGTACGCAGCAGGTATATATCATCAACCCAGAAGACAGTATAGTATGTTCATCAGAATTCAATAACATCTTGACTAACATAATCACTGTAAAGTTTATTCACTATCCTTGACAATTATAGTTCAGAAGTCAGAATTGATAAGATAACAGCCTCTTTACAAACAATTGATATGGTTGGTCCAGCAAAAGTAGAAGACAAACAACCACACCAGTGTGTAAGTCTGTTTTAATTTAGGCTTAAATTCCACTACTTTAAAATAGTATAAGAGTCATATAGAGTTTATCCTAATAAATTATTGAGTCTCAGTGTCACCCACTATCAAGTTCTCCAGTCCCATGCTCGATATGTCCGGTCTTTAACATGAGGAAATGTCATATTAACTAGAGATAAGATCAAATTATAATATATAAGTAGGTACAAACCATATATTACAAACCAATTTTGTGAGGTTAAGTGTAAATTCCACTACTTTAAGAGAACCCATAGGAAGACAAAATGTTCAAAGACTGCCTTTAATTGGGAACTACAAATCATTTTCCTTAAGAATGTTCCAGATCAGTAGTTAGGATTTTATACTTTGAAATATGTAAGGGGGAATGAGGCCAGGGGTGTTCAGATGATAAGTATAAGGGAAATGTTGCAGTCATCTGCTTTGTTATGAATGAAATAGGGAGCCAGAAAAGTTAATTAATTCAAAATTCCTTCTCTAATTTGGAATTTTTGGAGCTACACTTTCTTACCAGCATCTTTTAGATGAATGAATATATCAAACTTTGATGGTCAGTATGATGCAACAAATATCCTACACGATATCATTGGTGCCAATCAGGTGACACTTTAATTTTTTTTTTTATTCTGAGTGATCCTAAAACCAAATTTATAGGTAACTATTAAGGGTAGAAATAACCTTGGCTAGGTCAGGTTTTGGTAGACCTGGGTTTAACCTTCACTGAAAACAACAGCCTGAACCTTATCTATTTTCTTCTCGTATATCATTTTTCAAAAGTCCGGCCTGACCAACATTAAAGTTTGCCCTGACCTCCGAGCATGTTAGAAGTATGTTTTACAATAAGGCCTTTAAAAGTCTACTAAGCTTATTGTATTATTGACCTACAATCTTCTTATATTATTATGTATCATTGTGTATATTTATTATATTTAATTATGTATAGATATAAAATACAAAAAATTAATTATTTAGAAACCTATTTTGTAAGGTCATCGACTCGTCTCGATTGCAAGGGTTATAACATGAAGTCTTGATTTACCTTTCGTGGATCTCATTGTGCCACATCATTTTAAGGCTTAATTGTCACTTTTGTTCCAATGCAAGAGTGTTATAAGACCCCACCTTAACAATATTTTTCTATAACTTCTTGGAGATGCTTTTAAGATGAAAATAACTTTTTATTCTCGTGACTAGGTCTTATTTAAGAGTCTAGGTCTTAAATTTTATATTATATCAACACGCTTCAATGGAAGAATCTTACAAGATTCAAATTTTAAACTTATGACCTTTGCAATGGAGATACCCTAATAGTTGTTAAACAAGATATACATATATTTTTTAATAATCTTATAAATTTTATAAGTTTGACTTTTCATGTAGGTCAACATGTTTAATAATTAAGAAAAATATGATTTTTAATACCTTACAACAAATATATATAATAAAAATCCTAATAAAATTAGGATTTATATTTACTTTAATAGACCAGTCTAGTAGCCTAAAAAAATTAAAATGACTTAAGGACTGACCTTTTTAACTAAATAAATTTTAATAAAAGCCTAGACTTGACCTACTTTCTAAAACATCTGATCCGGATTGATTTAGGTTAGGCTATAAGCCCTTGCCGATTAGCCCTACCTATATCCACCTAGATTTCTAGTCAGAATCTTGTATCCACAACTGAATGGGTGCCAATCTAAATGGAAGAGGTTTCGCATCACCAAGTTTGTAGTGCATCATAAACAAGTCTGGATTAAGCAACGAAGGACTAGGATAGGAGCGCAAATCATATCTTCAAGGCAGCAACTCGAAGCTCAACGATAAAAACAAAACTATAGATCTCTCGAAATAACAATGTAAGAGCCTACGTGGTCCATCTCTACATTGATAGATGGGAGCGTTTGATGATAATAACACTTGCGATCATTATGTTTAATTATAAATGCCTTCACCAGAAAAAGAGAGTGTGCAAGTCCATGAGCAGAAGTAAACTTGAGAAAAAGTAAAAAATAAACAAGTCTATTAGCAGAAGTAAAAAATGAGAGCACGCAAGTCCATCAGCAGAAGTAAACTTGAGAAAAAGTAAAATAAATGAATAAACAAAATAAAATCAGTGCACTGCAAATCGACGAATGATTATCTAATGTTACTTGCACAAGTAGAGCATGGTTATCTTGTAGTAAAATATGACTAAAAATACAAATTCTGATACTTTGTTTGAATGGATAGATACTACATCGGTTGTTTCCTACAACCGATGTAAAAAGTGTCTATTACATCTGTTGAAGCTCCAACCGATGTAATATTTTCCAGCGTGTGAACAAAAATTCAATTTTTTAGTGAGTGTGTGCGACTTTCATTATTTATCTTTCCCTCTTATGCCGCTGAGTCTCTCTCTGGTGCGCTCTTTACTCTTTTCACTCACATTCATTTCTTTGGTTCCTTTGTTGTCTATATCTACTTTCTTTAGCATTTTCGACATAGGTGGTTTGCTAACTTTTTTACATTGCATCACTTTTCTCCACCGTGAATGCTTGGTTCGACACCCCTTACCGCTTCTCTTTGCAAGGGGTTAACAATTTCTTAAAATTCATTAAAAGTAGTTAGAAATTTGTTTTTGGCCTAAATTTTTTAGCACCAACATGATTTAGTGTATATTTGATGGTAGAGTTCTTACATTATATAGATTTATAATATATTATTAGTTTCAAAAATTTAGGGCAAAAATATTTCAAACGGCCATAACTTTTGATAGAGACTTACGCTCCAAAAATGAAAGTTGTTCGAAATGGCGTAACGAAACTCGAAGAAAATATCTGGAAGAAATTCAAAATCCAATATTTTTTTTAAATTCCACCGTTTACTATTTTTTTCATATTTTTTTTAGTATTTTTCACATCTTTTTTTTTTTCATTTCACCTATCACTTGTTAAAAAATTCTGAAAATTATTGTGATGTTTCCTTGTATAGATTAAAAATTTATCAAAGAATTCTGAAAAATTATAGATTTTTTTTAAAAAAAATTAGAGAGATATTAAATCAGTTGTGGGCTCCCAACCAATGTAATAGGATAGATACTAACTGATATAGTATCTTCTCTAAACGCTCTTAGGATTGGTATTTTACGTCGGTGATTTATTTATCAATTGATGTAGTATACGCACATACTACATCGGTTATAGAACCGATATAGAATGTCCAAGACTTTCTACATCGTTTGCATTTACATCGGTTCTGAAGCCAATGTAAAATGTCTTCCAAAACCGATGTAAAAAGGGTTTTTCTTCTACTGAATAGTATATCACCTCAACCAAATTAAACATAAGTCTTCTTGAAGGGTTGTTAAGCAGTGTCCCTAAAGATTTGTTTGTGATATGTGACCCAAAAGTATTAGGTATTCAAGTATGAGTCTAAGTTCCACATTGAATAGAAATAAGAAAGTTGAGCAACATATAGAAAAAATCGCATAAACCTAATGTCTTAAAGTTTTAGGTTAATGATGGTGTCGTTCCCATATATGAGTCAGCTTGTGTCTCATTTTTTATTTGTCTCCCCAATATTTACCTTCTCGATTTTCTCAAAAAAAAAAACCTCTCATACACGATAGTGTATAACTACCAAGAGCATAAAAGAAAACCCAAATTATTTATAGAAGACCCAAACCTGACCAACGCAAAACACAAAAGAGGAGTAGTAACATTATGAAATACGACAGGTTGGCAAGGCACAATGGTGATATGGGTGCAAGACAAGGAAAACAAGTATCCCGTTCAAATAAAACTTATGATAAAAACTTGTATTGGAGCTTCTTCTGGCAAAAGAAAAAATCATTAGGTTTTTTGTGATCAGAGGACTGTCCTTTGTCCCTTTTCTCTTTTTCATTGTTACTTTTAATCTACTATTTGCTAAATTCTTACTCCTCGTTATGATTCGTACAAGACCTTATAATATCATGATTTATATTAAATAGAGCTTAGACGTCAATTAGTAACACTATAAGAAAATTCACTTTTCTCTTAAAAGTCATCGTATTTTACTAGGTTGGTTTGATAAAATCGAGTTTAAGTCGTGTTGGTAAGGATCCGCTAGATAATGATGTAAAAGCTGAATCACCTAATAATTCCCAAGGGGTACGTTTGTGCAGGATAATGCCTCGATGTTTCGATACCTATCTAGTATTAATGGTCCTGAGGTGAACCTTAATGGTGATCGTCTTAATTTTGAGTGAGCTAACTGCTGCAAAAGGAGTTTAACTGTGTGCATAGAAAATCCAAAGTCCAAAGGAAGTTCAATCTCATGTCTGAAATCTATTGCCGAGCCTCTTGTTTCCCAGCTTGAAGATAAAAGGAATTTGCTGGTTTATTTCTCATTTCCCACTTTGAAGATATAAGGAATTTGCTAGCTGAGTGAACTAGACAATGTGAGAATTTTGACTTTTGGAATATGGTAAAAAAACTACAACATAACATATCTAAGAATAACATTCTCATCAAACAAATAGGTATTTGAAAGCACAGCAAAATCCAATGACGATCCAATTCGAGAAAATAAAGCTCACATGCTTCTTTATTTGAACATTAAAATAGAAGGAATTAAGGATCCGCTAATTAAGATGCAATACAACAGCCAGCGCATAGAGATCCTTAAAAAGAAAAAAAACAGTAAAAGCAAGAAGCGAAGAAAAATACCAGAATAGGATGACAGAACTTGGACCTGAGAAGCTCCTTGATATCTTCTCTAGCGCTCTTCAACTGATCAGGATCAGACGCGAAGGACTTCGGTGCCGACACCGTTCCGTATCCTCCACTCGAAACGCGAACCTCCGCTCTCCGCTGAAAAAGCAAACACGCGTGCGGTTCACGAACACGAGCTCAAATTGAAGAAACAATCAGAAGCGCAGTAATCAGAGAGAGAAGGAAGCGAAACCTGATTGAGAAAGAGGTGCGAAATGCGAGGATAGGAGCGCAGGCATTGAAGCGAGGAAGAAGAGGATGAGAGGGAAAAGAAGGATCGAGAAGAGGAGGAGAGTGAGACGGAGGGAATGATGCGAGCAGAGGCGGCGCCGCTGAAAAGAGCCATCGTAGTTGGATTCTGTTGAGATGGTAAAGGCAGTGATGAAGGAGTGAGGAACACACGCTCTGCCATTCAGTTGGGTCGCGCTTTAATTAATATTTATATTGATTTTTTCTTTTTTTTGTTTATTTCGTTGCCTCTCCTCTCGTTTCGGATGATGATGTGCCAGGTGCTAACCTTGTGAGTGACTTGCATCTTATATATAACTCGCAATTCCACCTAACTGCCCCATCTAATTCCCAAGAGCCAAATCGTTTCACGTATCCACTGCAGTGGAAAAGGGATAATTTATACTGCATGATCAAATTCATCAGTATTCCTAAACTTTTTCTCTCGTTCCAATTAGTCTCTAAACATTAACTAAATATATTAATATAAAATCTATATAGTTGAATGTTCAAATTTTTTTTATAATTTCATCGTATTGAGGATTATTTGAGAGTAATATATGAGATACTAAATTGTTAATTTACTGGATGGTTTGTCTAAAGAGTTAGTAATTTTATTTTCATCATGCACTAAAAAATAGTTTTATATGTCTATTCATATGCTTATAAATAATAATAAACTTTTTTTACGAACAAAAAATTTATGAGAAAATCATTTCTTGTTTAGCTTTTAAATTCCACTGGTTATCAATTAATCTTTTAATTTACATTAAAATAAGAGTGTTAATTTACAAGCACTCAAGATTAATTAATGCAGGACAAAATTTTACAAATGTGATATAAGATAGATATTTCCTTTATATTTTTAAAACTTAAAATAAATCTTCTTTCATACTTACAGTAAAAAGTTTAAATTGCTAACAAGTGTTAATTAATTATTTGGTCATTTATACCTATTTCAATTTTTCTGTCTGTGTTTAAAGTTTTATTTGATACTAAACATTTTTTATATAGTAGTTTTTGCCCTAATTTTGTGGTAGTATGTGAAAGGAATCTTATGAAGGCAATTCTGATCAACCTAGCTGAAAATAAAAAAAAAAAAAAAAAAAAAAAAAAAAAAACTGTTTTAGAGCTTTAAGGAATTTTTCGTTTTGACTAAACAATTCTAGTGGATGTTAGGTGTGTGTAAAACATATACTTTTAGTCAAAGATCCCTATTTCCTTTTCGTTATCCCCAAGAAATGCCATTGTTTAAGTGCACATTAAAATTGAAGAAATTAAATATTTAAATTTTAAAAAAATAGTATCATTTTATCAAAAGGTTTAAGAAACTAATTAGTGTTTATTAAAAAAAAATACGGTAAAGGTGAATATATGTTTAAATCCATAAAGGATGTTATTGAAATTTATGTTATTGAAATTATATAAACTAAGTAATATTTAAATTTATGTTTGCCACTTATGATTTATCAATTAGAACGAATTTTTTTATTTTAACTTTTTGAATACCCATGATGGGTATGGGTAGGTTTTTTATTGAAGTGGATACCGCAGGTCTGTAAGCGAACAAATATGGATTTTTTTTACCTACAACCTCGGTATGTGTTGCCATTTGTCGATGCATTTTTTTTTTTTTTTTTCACAAAATGTACATTTTAAGGTTCAATTGACTGTGCATCATTACTTGGTACGTGTGAATAATTATATTTTTTATTTATTTATTAAATCTTGTTTTTCGTTTTTTATTTTGGAAATAAATTCTATGTCCAAAATCCAATTCATATAACCAATTATAGTTTAATAATAAATCATTATTTAATGTTTGGTTAAATATTTGATTTGGTATGATCGTTAATTAAGATTTTAATATTATAATAGAGATTAAGATAAAATCATTTTATAATTTAAACTAAATCATGTTTTATCCTAGAATTATTTTTATTAAGATATGAATAATCTATATGGATAAGTATACGTGTGATGATATTTACTGAGTTAAATATTAATGGGGTTTATGTATTTATTTATTATTTATTATTATATAAATGATCTATATATGATGGAGATGATTAAATTGACTCGATTGAAAAAAATTAACTATTAAAATATAATAAATTGTGAATAAAAATTCTTATTAAAAAAATATATAATGTTTTTAAATTAAGATTACTGTAAAACAGTTAATATATTTAAATCTAGACACTTGGTTACTGGTTGACTAAAGTACTAAATATAATCAAATATACACCGAGTTAGTTTTAATGATTAATGATTTATGCTAGGAGAGAATATACAATTAACTTAAATATTTTAATATCTAGATGTGAATTTCATTTTTTTTAATTAAATAATATTTTGCTCTTCTCATATCATTAAATTTCTTTTTTTTAAGTTTTGTTCTAAATACTTTTTAATTAATGATTATTCTTCCCTTTTTACTAATATTTTGGTATTATCGCACTAATATTTAGTGTTTTGTATAAATATAAACACTATAATTTATCTTTCGATTGTTATCACGATAATTCATAATTAAATTTTTTTTTCTATTTGTTTAATTTATAATTAAGTTTTTTGATTATAACATTTCGAGAATTGTGAATGTTTGTTTCTCTTAAATTCAATTACACATTACGATCTAAGGAACTTTTGGTTCCTGATAGTTTATACCATTTATGTTAATTTATTATCCCTTTTATTATTTTCTATTAGAATTGTATGTGTTTATAAAAATTTCATCATGAACTCATCTTACAAGTCATACATGAAACATTGTGTGATATCATATAATAGTAATGTCATTTTCAATTTAGTTTAATCATTAATTTAATTATATTTTGATGAGTGATTATCCTTTACTAAATATTGATAAAAAGTAAAATATGAGATAAATATTTATACATATATAATTTAAAATTTTTACATTATATTTTTTTTCACCTCATATAAATTTTTTTCTATTATTTAAAGAAAAAGCATGAGTTTTATTTATCTACAATTTCCTTATTTCTTTATATTACTGTGTTGTTTACACAATTGATAGAAACATATTGATTAAGGGGTTAGTAAAAGACATAGTAATCATTGTTGGTCCTTAGAGAATAACTAGGTCTTCCATGTTCGAAACAAGTGTTAAATTTAAGTGTTAAATTTGAGAGAGTTGCTTATTTAAAAGTGACTATATTTCAATTGGTTTTTAAAAAGATTGTTATGATTATTTGTAAAGAATGTGTGTGCGTGTATACGTGCTTGCCTATGTGTATGCATGTTTGTATGAAGATCAAAACTTCAATTACAATTTTACTAAATCTTTATTTTATTATTATTATTATTGTTGTTTTTTTGTGTATCTGATAATATGAAGTTTGAAAAAAACATTAGAAAAAAATTATTCACATAAAAAATAATTAGTAACATTAAGAAATAGATACAAATATGTATTAAACATCAAAAAAAAAATTAAAGAGAATAAAAAACAGTCAACCAAATAATGATAATTATTAAATAAATTTTAATAAGTTTAGGGATACAACAAATATAATTCTAAAATAACAAAATAAATAAATAGAATGAGGTTAGAGTAAATTAATGATCAAATATAAGTTTAAGACTAAAAATACATAAATAAGGCGAGGTTAGGGACATCTTTTTGAGCACACTGCACTTGGAGTATATTTTAGACTCAAAGTCATTATTTCTTAATTTCTTTGAAAGTTTTAGCATTAGTCAGCTCAATTAAATATTTTCTGGACTCTGTAACATATGCTAACAAACTTCTTAAGTAGTATTGTTGACACAATCAATCAATCTGAGTCCTAACCTTCTAATGTAATTTTTTAATAAATTTAGCCTTGACACAAATCAATCTGAATCCTAACCTTTTAATGTAATTTTTTAATAAATTTAGCCTTAGATATCCTATGAATAAATTCATGAATTAATAAAATCACCAATGAAAAGATGTAAAATGATTAAAAACATACAACCTCAAAACATACAATAAACATAAACATAATGAGAGGTTAAATAGTTATAAAATTGACAAATAAATAAATATAATAAGACTATAAATACCTCACTAAATAAAAATAGTTAATAAATAAATAAAATGATAGATGTCTCAATTTCTTATTTAATTAATGTATAAAATTTTGCGTATTTATTTAATAAAAGTTTGTTTGATAATAAATTTAATGAGATTTGACCTTTATAAGGTATTATGAGATAAAGTAAGTAGTGTCCCCATAGATTTATCTCATTTACAAACATTATTATTTTTTATTACAACTCAATAACTTTCTTCCATAATTTTTTAAAACGTTTCTTTATAGATAAAATTGTGAAACTTAAACCTTAAAATAGACAATATTTCAAATATAAGAATAATGGATTCTAACTATATTATCTCTTCTAAATTAGATTTTGGAAAAAAATTAAATATAAGTCTTGTCTTTGGTATGTTTAAAAAAATCAAAAATTCGATATTTTGAAAATCAACACGTTTACGGCCCTTGTTAACCCAGCAGAATCAGAAGAATTGTCTGAATTGTGTCGGTGGTGCACCCTTGGCATAATTCGTACTCTGTCCTAAGCTTATTATTGTAGCTGCTTTTCTTCGTCACTTTATTAATATTGTTGTAGCAACGTGGCTAATGCTCTTTCAGAAGCTATGCAAGTTGTCATGCTCATATAACATGCTCAATCCATTTTTTAGTATGAATTTGGTTTGGTCTCAATACATGCTTGTTCTTGTTCTTTTTCTTTTATAAATAATCATACGTTGATAAACTTGAAAATTTTGAGATGCTAATCTAATTAAAATATTAAAATTTCATAACAATGTCAAACATAATTTAATAAAATGTTATGTAAATAATGTTTTATTTTTTAATATTTTATTAAATTTGGTTCCTTAATTTTATACGTTTTTAAAGTGGTTTAAAATCATTTTTCCTTCCCTTTTCCATTTTGCATCATACTCGCACCCATTTTCATCAAGGACAATAATAACATAAAATAACATCCCAACAGCAAGCAAAAGAAAGGATCTCATTTTGAAACAAACAAAAAAAAAATCATTTTTTTTCTAGAAAAAAAAAAAGATTATTTCTTCAACAAGATATAAATTAAGTTGGAACGATATTTTATGCTAAGGTTGCATGTTTAAAGCAATTCTCTTTTTTTTCTTTTATTTCCAGAGGCAAAAGAAGAAAGAAAAGAAATAATAAACTCTTTACTTTATTTATTTTTTATTTTATTTTTAGAGTTTTCTAAAATTTTTTAAGTTATGACTATCTTTTCCATAACAGAGTATTTAAATATTCTTTTGCAAACAGTTGAACTTTCAGGTTCATATTAATAAAAGTTTTCTATTATTTTTTTCTTTCATTTATTTGATTTCTTTTCTTTGTCCATTATTGTCCTTATTTTTGTTTTTTTTTCCTGCTCATCTCTATTCTCCATTAGCCCTGCCATCTATTATCAAACAGCATTGCCATGTGCTGCCATTGTCAGAATTCTTCCTAAGAGAAGAGCTCTGTTGTGCTGTCTTAATTATTGTTTTTGAATCTTTTATTTCTTTCTTGTTTCTTTTCTTATATTTCTTTTAAGCTAGAGAATTTACAAACACCTTTAACCTTTAATGTAGAGTTGTCATCCAGCTGCAAATTGTCTTGTTTCACCTTTTTTAACGATAACAATTATCATTTTTCGAGTCAATTTATGAATATCACATTAAGTGCCAAAAATAAGTTTGAATTGGAGGATCTGTCTATGCCTAAATTTGAGAAAAATGATCATAAATATTCGGTTCTGTGAAGATGCAATAAAATGATAGTTTCTTAAATTTTATATTCTGTCTCTGAATAAATTCGACATAGTGTATTATAGATAGACAAAATTGAGGATATCTAAAGAGATTTGAAGTCTAGATATTTCAGGGAAATATGTTATGCATTTCTGAGTTGAAAATTATTCTAGTCATTGAGGTATTTTATCACTATTGATTAGCCCTAATAGATGATGATTTCTCCATACCCCAATACCTTGTGTTGTTTATACCCGTGTTGAATGTAAACTTATTTAGCTATTATTAATGATCCAGTACCAAATATTAATGATCCAGTACCAAATCCTTTCCAAATTACAAATATCTATGGTTATAGAGTATGACAGTTTACTTGGGAGTGATTTTTAATACTTAACTTGGGCCCTTAATTGGGTTTTTCCTGATGAGTGCCTATTTGTTTAAATTTCTGATCATAAATGGATTACCTTTCACATATCTATAATTTCATTTGGGCCTAAATTACACCCGTGACTCATTCGGATCAAAATGTTGCTTCTCTCAAGCAAGGAGATCTTCCAATTATTAAATACTTTACCAAGATTCAAATGATATGGGATGAGTTGGACAATTTAAGTCTAGACCCAGTGTGTGTGCAAAGCCAAATTTTCTTGTGGTGTTCTTGTTAATATTGCACAAAGGAAAAGAGAGAACCAAGCTATGCAATTTTTGAATGGTCTCAACTAGCAATATTATAATGTAAAGTCTCATGTTTTGTTATGGATTCATATCCACATAGTCAAAATTTGTTTGTATGTTTCCCAGGAAGAGAGGCAACTCAATTGAAATTTATTCAGAATGAAGTAAAGGTTAATAATACAAATTTTATCTATTTTGTTGACGTTCATACTTGTAAATGTGGTTGTACAGGACACACAAAGGCAGTGTGATACAGAAAGCACGAAAGGGTGGTCACACGGTTTACATATGTTATAAGAGACATGGGTCTCCTCCTGAGTACAAATTGAATAATTCCAAAAACAGTATGAATAACATAGAAATTGTTCGAGAAAATACAAGAGATTCTGCCTTGCACAATTCCAGTGAATCAAATAATTTCAAATTTACTCAACAACAATACCAGACCCCATGAGTCTAATTAAGAAATCTAGAGCTAATAATAATGTTGATTTAGTACAAATCAACCAAGTTAGATTTATTAGCACTTTCATTGGCCAAAATTCTAATATGAATGGTAAGCATGATGGTAAAAAAAATTTGTTAATAATTTTAGCAAAAATAAAGAGTGTTGGATTATTGATCAGGAGCTACAGATAATGTATCTTGTTCCTTAAAAAAATTGTTGTCTTATAATGTTATTGTGCCTATCATTGTTAAGCTCCCTAATGGAAAGCGTTTGAATGCAACTCATAAAGGAACTGTTAAAGTTGCTCAAAAACTGTTTTTGAGTTCCATACATACCTTATTTTAGCTACAATCTAATTTCTATTTCTAAATTAGTTTCTAGCTATAATCTTGAACTTATATTCTCTTCAAAATCTAGCATAACTCAGGGTATAAAGACCAAAGAGGGGATTGGTATAGTTGAAGTTGGATTATATGCTATGTGTCTACAAAATAATCTTTCATGTTGCTTAAATACTACCATTCTAAATTGCATTCCTGATATATGACACATGAGAATTGGGCATTTATCTGCTGAAAGACTTGAGATAATGAAAAGACAATATCCTTTAATTATAGTAGTAAGAATGACTATGTTTGTAACACTTGCCAGTTGGCTACGCAAAGCAAACTTCCTTTTGCTAATAGTAAATCTCACACTACTTGTAGATTTGATCTTATACATGTTGATATATGGGGCCATGTTCTAGTATTTCTATGAATGGTAATAAATATTTCTTTACTATTGATGATGATCATACTCGTTTTACTTGGTTGTTTTATTTAAAGAATAAATCTGAAGCTAGGAAATGTTGGATTGATTTTGTTGAATATATTAGTTTCAAAAAATCATTAAATGTATACGATCTGATAATGGTGTAGAATTCAAAATGGATAGTTTCTATGATTCTCGTGGCATAATTCATCAAATCACTTGCATTGAAACCCTTGAACAAAATGTTATTACTGAAAGAAAACACCAACATATTCATAATGTAGCTAGAGCCTTATTATATCAAGCTAATCTTGATAAGCAATTTTGGTGTTATGCTATTAAACATGTTAAGTTGTGTGATATTTCTAACAAAGATTTTTTGTTGCCTTTGTTACATTAGCACTATCATTGCTCAAAGAAAGAAGCTTGACCCGAGAGCTAATCCTGGACCTTTTTAGGTTATAAAGCCAACACTAAAGGGTACTTAGTTTTTAATTTGATTAATTGTAGCATAGAAATATGTAGAATGTTATCTTCTACGAAAATATTTTACCTTATCATGATCATAAGCAAAAAGATATTCCTTTTCAACAAACTTCTTGTCTGTATGACAATTTTGAAAATGTTTTAAATGATGATGAAAATATTTATAGTTATAAGAAAAATCTTCATACTATGAATACAAATCAAAATAGTGTTACTAATGATTTGAATCAGGTTGATGGACGTGTTACTTGTGTTAGAAATCTCCCTTCATATCTCAAAAATTATTAGGTAACAATTAATTCAACCAAGGACGAGAAAACACCTTTTGCGGTAGATATGCAATTTCTTCATATGTGTCTTATGACATGTTATCTTCTAATTTTAAACATGTTATACTTGCAATTGACACTCATCATGAACTAAGAACTATGAAGAATCTTGTAAGTACTCTCATTGGAGGAAAGCTGTGAGTGATGAAATTACTGTTTTAGATAGTAATAATGCTTGGACTATGACTAATCTGCCTCATAATAATTCTATATAGGATGTAGATAGATATATAAAATTAAGAGAAAAGTTTATGGTAGCATAAATAGGTATAAGGTTAGGCTTGTTGTTAAAGGATACACCTAATTAGAAGGTCTAGATTTCTTTGATACTTTTTTTCCCTTTGTAGCTAATTTAACCATTGTTAGACCTTTTACTTGTCGTTGCTGTTAATAATTGGTATCTTAAATAACAATTAGACGTTAATAATGTTTTCTTGCATGGAGAATTGTATATGCAAATTCCTCCAGGTATGTCCAAAAACTCAATTGGTTAGGCCTGTAGATTAAACAAATCTAAGACAAGCTAGCAGGTAATGGTATGAAAAACTTTCTACCTTCCTTTTTTCACAAGATTATACTCGGTCAAATGCCAATCATTCTCTATTTCTTAAAAGAACTGATAATTCTAATACTGCTACTTTAGTTTATGTTGATTATATCATATTGGCTGGAAATAGTATTAATGAAATTGAAGATTTAACTAGTCTTCTTAATAAGACTTTCAAAATTAAGAATCTTGGTGATTTAACATATTTTCTTGGATTATAATAGAAATTGCTAGAAATAAAATTGGAATTCATTTATATCAAAGAAAATATGTTTTAGATCTTCTTAAAAATGAAGAAATGATGGAATGGAATGTGCTCCTGCTATTATTCTTGTGAATAACAAATTTACAACTGACATGAGAGAAACTATTCATGATCCTTCATCATATAGGAGACTCATAGGAAGATTGATATACTTAATAAATACTTGTCTGAATATCGCTCATGTTATACACATCTGAGTCAGTTTGTTTTTGTCCCAACCAATATTCACCATCAGGCTACTATGAGAATCTTGCGCTACTTGAAGCAAAATATTTGGGAAGATGTTTATTTCTTACTGCTAACAATGAAGCTCAATTCAAAGAGTATAGTGACTCTGACTGGACTAGTTGTGCTAATACTAGAAAATATGTCACATGATATATTATTTATTTTGAAAAAAAATCTTTTATTGGCGTTCTAAAAACAACCTAGTGTGTCTAAAAGTTCTTCTGAAACTGAATATAGTGCTCTGACTATTGTATGTACCAAAGTTCAACTTATTAATATTCTTACGAAATCCTAACTTCCAACTAAATTTAATAACATATGTTCTAAGCTCGAAATCCTAACTTCCAACTAAATTTAATAACATATGTTTTAAGCTCGAAATATGTTCAATGTTTCAAACTGGAAATGTTCAATAATTTGTAAGCGACTCTTAATTTTATTTATTTTTATAGTTTTCTTAGTTATGACTGCCTTTTTCATAACAGAGTATTTAAATACTCTTTTTGCACAGTGTTGAACTCACATGTTCATATTAATAAAAAAAATTATTATTTTTTCTTTCATGTCTTTTGTTTTTTTTTTTTCATTATTTCTTTTTTTAGTTTTCATTCATCTCTTTTATTTCTTTTATCTTCCATCAAGTTACAAGCATGAAGAGCAGTCATCTATTATCACACAGCATTAACTTTGCTGCTGCAGTTTTCTGTTATAAACAAACAGTGAAAAACAAAAGGAAAGACCAAGTTAAATTTAAGATAAGGTCACTTTACTTTTTCACAGATAAGACATTGAACATTGAATAAAACCTAAAAAATCAAGTGACATAGTACAATTTAGACTTTAATAAATAAATAAATGAATCTCAACCTGATGTCAAAACTTACTTTAACCAATAAAATTAGTTTGGTCATGTTTCCGTGTATTGAAAGTCAAATTTGGGAAATAATCAATTCCATTTCACCGCCCCACTGGAAGAAATTCATTACTTCTCAACAAATAAAATCTATTTTTTGTTTCACTAAAAAAGTTACCCTTCATTTAAAAGGATGTAAATAAGGTAAGTCAAAAGACAACGTGGATTTACTATTTATTCATTTTAAGAAAGAAAAGGTGCTAAACAATCTTTTCAAAGAAAAAATCATGAGCAGGAGATAAGGTTACTGCAGACTTTCTCAGTTTCAGAAAAGGAAATAAAGGATACGTGGACAACTGTCTCTTCCCACTTTTAAAAAAAATAATATATTCACTTTTGTAAAGAAGAAAAATAGGTGGCATGATCAATGAAGAAGGTCTACGATATAATTATGATTTGAAATACGAAAGAGTGATCAGAGGAACATGATTTAACCTAATTGTGTAATATTTTGTAGTGTAGAGTGATTGAGAAGCAGAGGAGTTCTGAAAAAGTCCAAACGCGTGTCCATTTCTACTGAAACAGTATGAACAGACTTTGGCGTCGGCTAGCCCACACCGCCAAGCCCCTGTACTCAAAGCTTCCATCAATCATTCATCAACTAAATTCACATTCTTAGACACGCTATATAACTCCTCTCCTCATGTTATTTCACAGCTCTTGTTTCTAAATATCTTTTTGGTAGGAGAAAACAATAATGTCGGACGAGGATTCACAGCCACAGAAGAAGGTGTTTGACGCAGAAACGGCGTCGTCGCTGGTGAAGGAGTTGAGGAAGAACTTTGGTTCGGAAACAACGCGAAGTTATGAGTGGAGAGTGTCGCAGGTAAAAGCTCTCTTGAAAGCTGTGGATGATAACGAAGAACAAATCATCGATGCTCTTCGTTCAGACATAGCCAAGCCTTCACTCGAAACCGTCGTATACGAGGTATGTTTGCCACTGATCCCTTCTTTTTCTTTTGTTTTCTTTCTCACCGTAAAGCACGTGGTGTAGCAAATATTTCATATTTGTGGTGTATATAGTAATTTTGTGGGAGGAGCGTTTTCACGTGAAAAGAGGCTGGCAAGTGTATATAGTAATTTATCGGAATTTGTTTTTCACTCTCTGAAATCAGAAAGCTCGCAACTGTCAATGGGATCCTCCAAATAATTTTTTACCTATTTTTATAATTTTTTATTATTTATCATGAAATAATTTATGCGGCACTTTTTGTCGTTATTTTAATCTTTTATTACTATTTAAGATTTTAAAGGATTTAGCAATAGATCAACCTTTTAAAGGCTATACTTTTGTCTAAAATTTTAGAGGATTAATATAATCATAATTTTTACATGCATGTAGTCACTTACGGTGGCCAGCTTCTCCCAAGAAGATTTTTGGAAATAAGAAATTCGCGAATAAAGATTTTATTACTTATTAATTCAAAACACAATACTAAAAAGAACTAACGACTATGATATTACTAATAGATTGTTATGTAACAAAATTTTGAGAACTCTTTAGTCTAAAGTCGTATCTCCATTGCATCTTTGCTAGAAGAACCTATGATCGTCAAGAAGTATAAAGAAAATTTCTTTAAAAGTAGGAGCATTAAAATAGTGTACCCAGAACGTAAGGGGCAAAGATATTGTTATTGGGAGACAGACATATGGAAAATCTTCTTTAGACAGTAAAGAGAAATAGATGGATGCAAAAAACTTCTAAATTCTATGGTTAGAATACTTACATTACATAGGGATGAATACAGGTATAAAATTGCTTTAAATGTCACATTTTCCTTCTACTCTTTAAGATGTAGTCTGTCTTGCAGATTGGTATGCTTAAAAGCTCATGTGAAGTAACACTGAAGGAATTGAAACATTGGATGACGCCAGAAAAGGTACATTTCATCACAATTAATTTCCTTGATCAATAATGATAATTATATAATTTGTTCATCAGATGAATGTTCATCCATTTATTTCAGGTCAAAACATCAATCAAAACTTTTCCTTCCACAGCTGAAATAGTACCTGAACCGCTGGGTGTTGTGTTAGTCATCTCTCCATGGAACTATCCACTTTGTATGTTAATATTTTCTTGACCTGGAGTTTTATATACTTTTTAATTAGCTGACATTTTCATCCCCGTCTTCTTTTAAAATCTACAATAAGTTAATTTTTTACCTATCTCTGTCTATAATTCCAGTGTTGGCCCTTGATCCAGTGGTTGGAGCTATAGCAGCTGGTAATGCTGTGGTTATAAAGCCATCAGAAATTGCTCCAGCCACATCATCACTACTAGCAACATTGATAGAGAAGTATATGGATCACTCGTTTGTAAGAGTTGTCCTGGGGGCAGTTGATGAAACAACTGCATTATTGGAGCAAAAGTGGGACAAAATTTTCTACACAGGTTTTTCTTCTTTTCAGTCATTCTAGTTTTCTTTATAATTGGTCTGCTTTTATGAGTATATATATATATATATATATATATATATATATATATATATATATATATATATATATATATATATATATATCTCTATATATATTTTATTTTTTTTTTTTTTTTTTTTTTTTTTTTTTATTTTTTTT
>Ga0209489_103594_pt1 | contig 29963 bp, 17 predicted proteins | sample SiratrowhiteBW_FD_187527 | JGI IMG/M metagenome (GOLD analysis project Ga0209489, IMG submission 187527) | Root nodule microbial communities of legume samples collected from California, USA - Siratro white BW (SPAdes) (version 2) | ecosystem: Host-associated > Plants > Roots > Nodule | place...
TATTGATGCAATTGGGTTGGGTGATCAAACAGATTTTACCTAAAATTAAATGATTTCCCTTTTATCTTCACAAAATAATAATACATGAAAAATTAAGAACCTGGCATTAGAATTATCCACATCACAAAATACATAATATATAATGAATTAAAAAATTTACACAATCTTATTTTTTAATCATTATCCACTCCAATTCTCCTGTAAACATTATTTTTATCCACAAATTTCAAGATTTCTAAATTTTAAAATAATAAATTAAATAATGAAAATTATAATTAGATATCTTTACAATTAGATGAACGTTTTTTGGGTAACTTTGTGGGTGAATAATAAACTGGGCCTTAGCATGTTGGCTCCTAGTTCGTCAAAATTACACAGACTGGGTTGGTATTTTTAACCTAATAGTCTGCTTTGAACTAACCTGTTTTACTTCCCATAATAAATACAATTTATTATAGATTCAATTAGTGAATAGAGTCATAAGTTGACCAACATATTATAAGAGTTGCAATTCATCCTTCAAGGTATTTGACTCAGGGACAATTTTATCCATATGAAATATGTCAGTTTCAAATTTTAACTCAACATTGGAAGTACTTATTATATCGGTTAGAAAGTGAAGATGTAGATGACACTGGGAGAGAACCTTCATAATTTCCAGAATCATTTTTTTCCACAAACTCCAAAACCTCAAAATTCTCATTATACATTCTTAGTCGAACTCAAACCTTAGCAGTGCGACTTCGATGTCGTTAAGGATCTCCTAGCATTATTTTTTTCCAAGATAGTTAAAATTAAAATTATAAATAAGATTTTGATAAATTTATAATATCCTAAATCATGAAATCGTATTACCAATAATAAATTATTTATATATGTATATATTTATATATATATATATATATATATATATATATATATATATATTATATTCTTTTATCTGCAAAGAAATAAAAAAGATGAGAGTGATTTCTTTTGATTTTATATTAATTGAAATTGAAACTTCTTTAATTCAATTAAAAATATGAATAATGCATTAAATAATACTTTTAAAATTTTTAATAGGTTTAAAATTTGTTTTGAATTTTAATTGAGATTAAAATTCATATTAAATGAAAAAGGTGAAAGATGCATCAGAAAAAACTATAAATTGTTAATTGGATTTTGAATTTGTTTTCAATTTAAATTGCATTAAGAAGGTGAATAGTCATTATACGGAAAAATCACGATCACAAGTTTTTATGATTTTAGTCCATGATGTTTACTATCTTACTAGTTTATGATGTGGAATTTAAATAGAATATAGTATATTCCATTCCACCATCTTACGATTAGGTTACTCGTGAGTCAATTTTTAAATAGGAACTTTTATTTTTAATAAATTCATAAACTAATATACATAAAATTATAAAATAACTATATTTAATTAATAAATTATTTATAATATAATAATATGTAAATAATGTAAGAGTTATGTATAATACATTTTTCATGATTTAAAAGAACATGTAAAATAAAGAATAAAATAAATATAAAAAACATTATAGATGGAAATTGATTTAAAAATTTAAATAAACTTGGGGGAATTTGAAATAATTAACTGTAAATGGGGAGAATAAATTATAATAAATTTGAATGGGGAGAATAAATTATAATAAATTTGGTTTTGTGTTTTTATAATAAATTTGAATTGGAGAGAATAAGTTATAATATGAAGTGGAATTAAATTTTGTATTGTTAAAAAATAAAAAAATAAATAATAGAAAATTTAAATAAAATTGTTGTGTGTTTTTTAAAAGATAAATATTGATTCAGTGATTTAAAAATTTAAAAATAAAAGTTAATTTATTTATATTTTTTCTATGTATGTAATGATAAATATATTGGTGTGTTTTTTAAAAGATAAATATTGATTCGGTGATTTAAAATTTGACTTTTTTACCTCATTAGCATTTTTTTATTTTCTATTTTCCTCAATCGCGCTTTTTATTTTTTATTTCCCTTAATAGTAATCTTTATTCTTTAATTTCTGAAATAACACTCGTTTATGTTATGGAATAATATTTTTTTTCTGTATTAGTTGTTAAAAATTGTGATTATCAGTTTACTAAATTAAGATAAAAAATAATATAAAAATAATTAAATTATTTTAAAAAAAATACAAAGAAAATAGAATAAAATATTTTATATGTTTTTAACTAATTAATTATGATAGGAAAAAATGATAAATTATTTTATTTTATATTTTATATTAAATTTAAATTTTGCAGAATAAATTATAATAATTTTGTGATTGTATTTTTATATTAAAATTGATATTAGAAGAAAAAATTATAATAAATTATAAAATTGTTATTTGAATTAAAATTTGTATTTTTAGTTTGTTAAAAAAATATCTAAATAATTAATGGCAAAACATAAAAAAAATTTATAAAGATAAAATTTGATTTTTGATAAAGATAAATTTTGATTTTTGATAAAGATAGAATTTGAGTTTTGATAGAGATAAAATTTGATATTTTATTAAAGATATCATTTGATTTTTTTATAAAGATAAAATTTGATTTTTGATAAAGATGTAATTGATTTTTTCATAAAATAATTTAAGTTTTGATAAAGATACAATTTATGTTTATTACACAAATTATTGTGTGTATGGTTGACTAAACTATTTAGTGAATATATGACTGTCATTTATTTTTCTCTTTATGTTTAATATGTATTGCATCATTTTAATAATTAACAATTTTTAAGTAATAAACATAACATTTAAAAGCAATTCACAAATAAATTAAAGTTTATTTAAAATTTTTAAACAATTTAATTAATATTTATTTACAAAAATACTTCAATAACTTTATTTTATTTTTGGTATTAATTATTTATATATTTTAACAAATGAAAAATAAAAATTTTAATTCAAATAAAAATTTTATAATTTATTATAATTTTTTATTCCAATATCAATTTTAATACAAAAATACAATCATCAAATTATTATAATAAAATACAATCACAAAATCATAAAAAAAGAAATAAAAAAGAAAATAGAAAACAAAAATAATAATCATAATTAATGTACTCACTATACAAAAATATAAAAAAAAAGTGTTATTTCACTATAGAAAAAATAAAGAAGTGTTAGTGAAGTAAAGAAGTCAACAAAAGAGTGTTATTTTAACGTCAAAAGATTAAAAAAAAGAGTACTATTTCAGGAATTAAAGAATAAAGAGTGTTATAAAAAAATAAAAAATAAATAGTGTTATTAAGAAAATTAAAGAAAAAAGTGCTAGTAGGGTAAACAAGGTATGATAAATTAGTTAATAAATATTGAGTAAAAGAAATAATTATTAGAAACTTTTGTTATACATCAATCATGTGGATTGATAAAAACAAGTGTGAAGAAGTAAAAAGATTCACTTATTTGGATGTGTGAAAACAATAAATATAATACAGATAATATATAAAATTAATATAACATAACTAAGACTATATATAAAATCACTAATAATTTATGTGTGGATACTACATTGTTAAAATAGTCTATGTAGGTATTATTTTTTAAATCCTAGACTTGTTATTTAGGTGTTGCACTGCGTACACTTCTTATTTAGAAAAATAGTTTAATATTTGAAGTTGGATCTTCACGTTGCATATTTGGATTAAGAAGTTGAGTATTCTTTTCAATGACTAATTAGATGGTGGACATCAACATCATTTTGTACTTATATTGTGTCATGTACAAGTTTTGATTGACAACTCTAACTAAACTTTGGTAAATTATTTTTGTAACTTGTTTTCAATATCCATATTGTAGTATTTCTAATATGTTGTGAAATAACTTAGTAAAAGATAAATTATGTCAAATTGACATTTTCTTAGGGTTAATATATGTGTAGGTTATACTTTAACCATTTGAACTTTTTATTATGGTGACTCGTTGAATAAATCCTCCTTAGTAGATTATTGTTTCAGTTAAATTGATTGGGTTTTGATTTGTGGGAGTGTTGGATGTAGTGGGTGCATTTAGAAACCGTAAAAATTCTTTTGTATATATTGCTAACTTGACATACACCTCAATCATTGTAGAATATGAAAATTGAGACTTCCAAAGTTAACAAATGAGAAACATTTTCGTCAGTTATTATTGAACAACATCATACCTAATTTGGTGGTCTTGTGTGATTAGTTGAGATTAACAGTAGTATAACTTCTTCAATGTTGTTTGACTTGAAAGTTCAAAAGTTTCATGAACTTTCTCCTTTAAATGAGAGAAGGTGTTAGGAGATGGACACTCAAAGAGGAAGTCTTCATCATTTTGTAGTATGAGACCATTTGCAAAGACATGAGTAAGATCATGATTGGAAAATTACTTAATGTTTGTGTCGTAAAGTTGGTCCATTTGAAGATGAAATTTGACATTCTGGAAAGAAAGAAGAATATGTATATATAGTGTGGAGGTTGTGTGTTAACTAAATACTTTGAAGGTGGTGTGGTGGTGGATGCTTAATTTATAGTTAGAGAATGGTTTATATACAAATAGAGAATGAACTATGTGTATTAGACAAAAATTTCTAGCAGATAATATAGGTACATTACTGCAAGTAAGATTCTTAATGTGTGCCACATACTTTTTAAGGCATGTACATCAACAAAAAGGAATTATGAATAAGTGATTTGGTAATGCCGATTATTATGTTCTTTGACATTAGAAAAAATAATTATGAAGGGTTGATATGACTATACACATTATTATTTTGTATGGTATGAAGAAAAAACAATTTGGATAAATGGTTTCACTCTAAACATTATTGTGTTGTATGGAATCATGAAAAGTCTTTATGAAAACAAATCTTATCAATATTAGGATATATTATTTTATGTGACTTTAAAATTTGAAAATATAAACTTTTTTTATTGATCATGTTGTTTCTGTATGTCTATCTCAACTTTTATACAATTTGACTTAGGCCTCCTTTTTTATATTTTTCTCATGTCTAGATTTGTACATAATATCTAGCTAACGTCACCTTTTAGTTCACGAAACAATAGGTTTCCATAGACATAAAATACTTTATGTATACAAGTGAAATGTCTACAGCAAAATCTTATGAAAGATTTTATATTTTCTTATTAAAAAAAATTAACTTTGACATATATGTTTAGTATAAACGTTAATTTTATGCTATTCATCTTATTTAAATTTCATTGTCATAAGTAAACTTATAACATGCAACAAATATATGAACATTAAAATAAGATACATTCATTTGTGCATAAATCAGTTTGTTAAGATTTTGCTTATGCATATATCAGCTTTTCGCTTTTCGCTTTCTGCAGTCTACATGTGATACATGTGATACATTGGGGGGTCTGGATTCCCTACAGTTACCATTTTCCCCTATTCCCACACTCACTTAATTCAAACCGTTCATAAAGATCTTACGGTTCACATTCAGCTGTACCTCTTTCCATTCCAATACATAACATAAAATCCAAACCGTAGAATCTCATCCAACGACTCTACTTGTCTGATTGCACGAAACAATAAAAGAAAAGAACTGAACATAGCAAATTTAATGCACCAAACCGCACCCTCTCCACTGTTCACTGTTTCACACTCATATTTTTTCCCTATAAATACATAAATTGCATCCAACTCAAACCAGATTCTAACCACCCATTGTGCTGATTATTATTGGAAAAAAAAATGGCCCAATTCTTTGAGTTGAACACAGGGGCCAAGATTCCTTCTGTTGGGTTAGGCACATGGCGAGCTGCACCAGGAGTTGTAGCAAATGCTGTCACCACAGCCATTCAGGTAAGTAAAACTTTGTTTTAATTAATTTTTTTCCCTTTTTCAGTGATACATTCTACTAAAAGAAATTTCTGTGTTACTAAAACTGATAGCAATTTGTGTTACTTAATAGATTGGTTTGTGTTTTACTTATTTAAGTGGTGCAGGATTAATAACACTCCACATCTTGCTTATGGAATACCCTATCCACATATTGTGTGGCTTCATTGTGTCCGATAGCGTAACCAATAAAAAGATAAATTTTAAAATGATATAAGCTTTTATTAGTAAACATGCTGAAGATGTCACATGGAGACATTTTAATAATTTAGAAGTGGATACTAACTTTATTTTACAATTCAGTTTTGTTGGGATTATGAGACTATTTTCTATTGTATCATTCTTATATATAAGTTTTACTTTCGAGTTTTATTTTCGAATTGAAAAATATTTGTATAAAAAAAGATATATTAAAGATTTATAAATGAGTGTAAACCTTATTTTAGAATTTAATTTTATAAGATTGAGTTAAGCTTAAATTTTTATTTTTTTTTAATTTTAGTATAACTTTTTTAAATTTTTGACAAATATTTGTGTTGTTTCCATTTTTTCTAATCCTGGAGAGATAACTGATTTTGATGTGGGGTCACTGTTGCTCAGGTTGGATACAGGCACATTGACTGTGCTGAAGCTTATAAAAATCAAGCAGAGGTAATAACAATTCAAGTTGATAACTTTTATAGTTCAGGTCCATTTTTTTTTATCTTTTCAATTATTAATTTTGTAATATTGCCTTTGCTCTGTAATAAATATGTGAACTGTGAAAAAAATTTAATTGTGGGATGTTTCAGGTTATGCTATTAATGTTGTACAGTTTTGTTTCAATAAAAAATAGAACTAAGTAGTGAGAAGCTAATTGACATTTTATTTTGAATCTTGGTTTTTATAGATTGGTGCTGCGCTTAAGAAGGTTTTTGATGATGGTGTGGTGAAGCGTGAGGACTTGTGGATAACTTCCAAACTCTGGTTTGTCGTCTTTTGAAAATTGTGTTCTATTTTTGGAAATTGGAAAAGATTGTGTGTGATTGGTTGCTGAGTGGAGATCCTTTGCTTTGTTTGGCTATATTTTCAGGTGTACTGATCATGCTCCGGAAGATGTGGCAAAAGCTTTGGATAAAACATTACAGGATTTGCAGCTTCACTACCTTGATCTCTATCTGGTAAGCATGCATTGTTTTTACTAATACGTGAATTCGTGTTGCCAATTTGGGAGAAGATTGATAATAAAATCATAAAATAAAAAAAACCCCTAAAAGATAAAAAAAAATTAAATAAAAATAAAAACAAAAAAGAAAATTCTTCCTGCCACAGTTTTTTTCACACCTATAAACGTTGTATCAGGGTGTTAATACCTTTCTTCTACATTTGAAATATTATTTTTTTATCGCTGTTCCCATCATGATTCCTGTGTCTACGAGTATATTGTTAGCATTATTGTACAAATTCGGCTTTCTCAATCGAATAAAGTTCAATGGTCTCGTTCATGTAATTCTGCTGACTTTGGTTATCTCGGGTTCATTCCTTTTCATTCATTTGAGTCTCTTCCTTCATATAAACTAAATCACTAAATTGATTTATGTTGTAGATCCACTGGCCAGTCGGCATGAAAAGAGGATCAGTTGGATTCAAGAAAGAATATCTGGAAAAACCAGACATTCCCAGCACATGGAGAGAAATGGAGGCGCTCTATGACTCTGGCAAGGCTAGAGCCATAGGAGTGAGCAATTTCTCTTCAAAGAAGCTTCAAGATTTGTTGGATGTAGCAAGAGTGCCTCCTGCTGTTAACCAAGTGGAATTGCACCCAGGATGGCAGCAGCCAAAGTTGCATGCATTTTGTGAATCTAAAGGAATTCATATATCTGTAAGTATGGAATGTATCATACTTACTTGTTGCTACTTTCACATAAATAAAAGCCTCTTATTCCTATAAATTATTCCTTGCAAAGAAAATGATCACTTTTGGTGAAATTGTCTACAGGGCCAGTTGAAAATTAATTTGGTTTATGCTAAAATTAAATTGATGGTTTCTCAACAACCATTCTTTATTCTTCTGATATTTGCATTCTAAATGTATATATGACAAATTTCTTTGCAGGGCTACTCTCCACTAGGCTCTCCAGGGAATCTGAAAAGTGACATTCTTAAGAATCCTGTGGTAGTAGAGATTGCAGAGACATTGGGGAAGACACCGGCTCAGGTGGTCCTTCGGTGGGGGTTGCAATCAGGTCATAGTGTGCTGCCAAAGAGTACTAATGAGTCCAGGATCAAGGGAAACTTAGATGTCTTTGACTGGTCTATTCCAGAAGAACTAATGGCCAAGTTCTCTGAAATTAAGCAGGCAAGTAGTTAGTTAGTTAGGGTGTGTTTGATTTCTTTTTCAAAAGCTTTTTCTAGTTTAAAGATTCAATTAACCACCTAATGTGTGTTTAATTTCTTTCTCAAAAACTATTTTTAGTCTTCAAGATGCAATTAACCAGGTTGCAAGACAATGTAGACTTTAAAATACTTATTTTTTGAAATAATTTTCAAAACTTCATACATTTTGCATGATAAATTATCAAAACTTAAAAGATTTTGGATGACTAAAGTGAATACCTGTGAAATTGTTATGTAAAACAATTTTTAAAACAAAAAGAAGGTGTGAGAAGGGAGTTAAACATGCCCTTGGCATAATCTAGTTTTTGTATTCTTTCTGGTATGTAGTTCCTTACCATCTTTAACTACCTTGTATTATGCTTGTGTGCCATAACATTATAATCCCAGAAGTGGCCTTAAAGCTTGATTTTTGAATTAACACAAGGAATTTGGTCATGCAGGAAAGGGTGATTAAGGCATTTTTTGCTGAAGAGGACTATGGTCCCTATAAGATCATTGAAGAGCTCTGGGATGGTGAACTCTGAGAAATGTCTATCATTAATTGAGATGTTGACAATTACACTGTTCTTCAAGCAGATTGGTTCTTCCTTTTTACATGTTGAAATCTAAAAGCCAGCAGTTGTAGTGATTCACATGTGTTGAGATTTTCAGAAGTGTTATTATTGTTAAGAACACAGAATAAGTAACCAAGTCTTAGTTTTCATTTATGATCATTGTATCTTCTATTCAATATAATAAAACTGAATGTTGTGAATTGACTCGTGGCCAATTGAATTTTGATTTTTGTCATGCTATAACCAAAATTTTATAAAAAATCAGAGATTTTGAAGAGTAGTATGTAAACAGTGACGTTATAATATAATATATGCCTGTTTACTTCACATTATTATTCGTATGCATCATGATTAATAAAGTTGTAGTAGATTAATAAACTTGTAGTAGTAAAGTTGTAGTAGATTAATAAATTTGTAGTAAAGTTGTAGTAGTTAGCATATAACATATACTATCATTTGATAAAGAAGAGCCATACTATAAATAACTTGTTGTATCGAATTGTGATTAGTCCAAGAACTATATTTCAATACAAACTTTAGTATTACCTTCAATAATTCTTTTTTAAAAAGTGGATATTGAAACAAAAGAAAAAAATAACTTACCAGAACTAATTTCAATAATTTTTTTGAACTAATTTCAATATTTTTTTTAAAGAAAAAGAAAGATATTAGAACAAAAACAAATAACTTACCCGAGCTAATTTCAGATAATGATTTCCTGTTTCTAATTTTGTACACCTTGTTTCTAATTTTGTTTTGAACATGTAAAAATTCATCTACTCATTACGTAAACAGTAAAAAATTCATCTACTCATCATGTAAATAGTAAACTAAAATGGAAATTGACAACTTAAAAAAATAAACTACTTAAAAAATAAACTAATGAACTAATGATTAATGCAACTATGAAACTAAAATTATGAATAAGATACATGATTTGAATAGTTATTTATAAATGAATCAACTGTAAAGTGATTATAATTTATAAAATTAGCAATGACCTATTTGTTACCTTTCAAAATGATATTAAGTAAAGAAATATATGAATGTTTATCTTAGGTGATAGTTATTATTTGTGAATATCTAATTTCGTTTAGATAAAGAAAATATGTTTTTAAAAAATAAAAAAAATCATTTAATTGAAATTTTATTATGTTTTAAAATTTAGATTTTTTTATATTTTAATGAAAAATAAAAAAAATTGATTTAAGTTTTATCTTTTTTATTTTTTTAAAAGAAAAAAATAAAGTTTTATAAAGAAGGAAAAAGTTAAGAAAAATTTATTTATTCAATTAAATTTTAAATAATGAAAGAAATGTGTTTTTAATAATTTTGACCAAAAAAAAAAGGAATCAAAGAAAAAAAATGACACTCACTCGACTTATTCATAGGGGGGCTCACGTCACTGACTCTCAGTTCCCATGCGACCCACATTATTACACTAAGACACTCACACTCACTGTCATGAGACCCACGTCATTAACTACCACACACTCACACTCACTTCCCATGCGCCCACGTCATTAAACTAGTACACATTTCTCTTCCATCACTTGCATAAATGGGGACACCACTAATTCTATGGGGAGAGGGTCACGTCAGTTTTCAAGCCAGCTCACACCACCCCTTTTGGCTTCCATCAGATGCATACACTCACGTCTCAGGGAGATTCGGAGATTCCCTCACAAGACAGTATGGCACCACGCACCGTAATTTGACACTGACATAAATAAATACGTAATTATAATTTTTAAAATATAAGAAAGGAAAATAAAGATTTATGTATTATATGATCATGAATTATATAAATTAATAATCAAAATTTATGTATTAAAAATTATTTATAAATAAAGTTAGTCAAATATAATAAAAATAATAAAAAATATATATAATCTAAATATTTTTATTACAAATAAGATTTATATCTTATCTTTTATAATAAATTTATAAATTTAAAAAATTATTATATTATTTTTTTAAAATTATGTTAGAATTATCATATATTTACAAAATTATTTCTTAAATTAGATATTTCACCAATACATATCATACAAGTGTTATATAAATGTTATGTGAGTGTTTCATATATATATATGTTATTTAAAATAGAGTATCCAAAGTTCATAGTGTTAGAATATTATTATTATGAAAACAAATCAAATCAATAGAATATTGGAGATAATCAAGAAAATCTTGATAAGAATATCAGAGAGATAATCAATGAAGTATCAAAGAAACAAATAAGTAGAATATCAAAGATAATCAAGGGAGTATCAACTTCTAATTTCTATATTTAGTTTCTTAGAATATCAAAAAAATATCAAATGTATTTATTTAGAATAATTTCCATATTTAGTTTCCTAGAATTTTATATTAAGTGAGCTATTGTAAACAAAGAAATACAGATTCAATAAAAAAAAACTTCTTCCATATTATCATATTCTTTGTTCATAGTTATCGTATCTTTGTCCAACCTTTCTTATCCCTCGATACTATTGCAATTAATAACATAGGTCTAGTAATGAATAAAGATGTACAATCCGTCGATCTCAAAGTTTGTGCTCCTATATTCTCTTTTACTAAGACAGAAAATTGATGTGGATATTGTTGGAGCAGCAGGAACTGTTAATATTTTATACAGCTCTGAGCATCATCTACACGAGATAAATGCCATCTATCCTTTGTGTTTTTGTTTACATTTGTTGAACAAAGAAAGTGCTGCTTAGTGTTCCCTGGGAACAACGGAGAGTACAACTTAATTAAGGAAGTTGGTGATGGGACGTTTGGGAGTGCACCAGATGAGATATAGAAAATATGTGGTGTGATTGGCAATCCAACCCATGAATCTTGGGATGATGGAATCAATCTAGCAAGGGATATTAACTACCCCCTTCAGCATGCTTTCTTTCAGAGTTGCTTCTATATTCCTCCTCTATCCATGGTTGCCGCCACTTGCCGCAAACGGTCTTTCGGATGTGTGAATGGAAGAAGCTTCTAACGGGGGCTTGGAATGCGAGGATTTCGTTTGGATTTGGGCTCTCTTCATCATTGTTTGCACTCCTCTTTCTCATATCCCTGCCACGTTTTATTTTTAAGAAAAATTTGGGTTTTTTTTTTACTTGAACTATATTAGGCCAGTTTTTGTCTAAATGTTCTGTATCCTTCTCTAGATACACCATAATATTTTGTTTTTCATGTGCAAATCAAAAAATAAGTTTTGATAATAACTTCACTTAACTTTTATTAGTTTCGCCTGATAAATAAAATAAATTTTAATTAAATCTTTAAATGATTATAAGCCTTATTTAAAATTTTTTTTTAAATAAATTTTTGATTAAATTTCTAAATGATGATTCGTGTCATATATAAATTTAATTTGAAAAGTTTTAATTTTTTTTAAATTATCAAAAGGCCATCTAACAATATACAAAATAAAAGTTTGATTTTCAAAAATAATAAAAAAATATAAAATTTCAAAAATTAAAATTAAAATTTCCAAAACAGTTCAATTTTTTCTTAGAACTACATTAGTCATAATTTTTTTATCATAGAAATACAAAATCAATTCTTGTTGAGCCATTTAATTTAAAAAATTATATTTTGTTTTTACTTGTTTCTTTTTATTATTTTGAGAAAAATAAGCATTTTTATAAAACTACACTCGTTCTACTCGTTCAATTAAAGACACCGTCCTATTACGGACACTGAGAATACTGATACATTTTCTATGCGTAACCGACTCTCAGACCTAGATCCGGTTTTGCAAACTTATTTTAAACAATTTCTATTTTTTCATAATTTTTTATAATAAATTATGATAACAATTCCTTTTATCTAAATCTCAATGAGTTTTAATTTTTTCTCTTTCCGGATTGTCCCCGAAGTCGTAATCTAGGTCGGGACATTATTTTTACTTCAAAACTTTAATAATCTTTCTTTTCCTTCCTACATTTTTGCAATGTTCTGATGATTATTTGAAAGAACGGTTCTTATAAAGTTGAAATAGATGGTAATTTTAAAAAGAAAGAGTCATGCTATATGCAAACGGGTATAAAACTAAAATGTTTAAAAGAGTAGTATCTAAAGAGCCACTCATATACCTTGTGTTTTAGAATCTTTTATACAAAAATATCTAATTGGAAATGCATTTGATTTGTCGTTATTTCTTAATTGTGATCCACCTCATTATGACATGAATTAACCAAGTGGATTGAAACATGATTAATACAGTACAGTTGTAGGAGTTAAAATATAAGTGAACATCAAATAAATAGCATATACAGTTATACTTCAAACATTATTATTCATATAGTGTAATGCAGATAAAATACATTATGATTTTATAAAGAAACCTCATGTTATAACCAACCTTTTGCAAAAAATATTTTTTTTAATAAATGTACTTAAACAATGACTCTTATACCTCTTATTAGAAGATTTTTTTTTATTTAAAAGGGATTTGTTGTTCGTTGTTCATTATATTGCATCTCATTGTCATCTGAATTAACCAAATGGATAAAGTCACACGTGATAACTTTTTAATCAGAAAAAACATAAGTGAAAATGAAAAAATAGCATATATGTTTGTACATGAAGGATTGTTAATCCTACTATGTAATTTACGAGTAAGGATCAACTTTCTTCTTGTCCTTGAATTTTTAACTAATTGCGATCTATATGAGTAGCAATTGAGTATTCACATTAAGATAACTTCAATATTCAAGATGAAGATGATATGATGTAATGAAAACTTGCTCTTCAAATTTCTTTTAAATTTAGGATGTTTACAACAACTAAACTTTTTGAACTTTTTGTTAGTAGTGATGAATATTTCGTTTGTTTGTGTCGGGATTTTCTCAATTGGTGTGTGATAAAGACTACTTCTATGTTGGTGTGATATTGTTTTACTTAATCTGTACTACATGTTAAACTTATTTGGGTAAATTAAGAAGAAGAAAGCATGGAGACTAAAACACTGTCATTGTTGTCATAGCCTAGAAAATAATATAGACATAACATGCTAAAAAAAGGGAAGTCATACTTACAAATGCTTTTTTTGCAAAACTAAAAGACCTCAACATAAGTTTGAAATAAAAAACATACCTACCAAGTGTTGCAAAAAGAAGATCCTGAAATGGATAATTAGAAAGAGTAGTTAGAAATACTATAAAGTTAGGATTAGTAGATGCTTTCTAGTTTTTAATTTCATATATGATTTGACGATTGTTGATTTGCTGAGGTTATCTTTCCTATGTTCTTGGTTACCTTCTTTTCATTTTGATGTTCGATGATTGTAGTACACTCTTTTACTAATTTTAGATTTTCAGTGTGTTTTCCAATAGTGTATGGATTCTTTCACAGGTTTTATTCAATTTTAGTTTGCATTGGTTGATTTCTGTTGGTTTTACATAATAGAAGGAGATAAAATAATGAGAATGAGCGAAACTAAACCAAAATGTATGAAGAGAAATATACTGTTATCTCTTTTTATTTATCTACAACCATAAACAACTTACATTTATAATACTTGTAGAAAGAAAAAACTGATTGAAATTACTCCTCTTAAAGTTTAAGAGCGGTAATACTTTATCCTAACGTTTAGGAAACAATTATTCTAATTAGGAACAATTATTCTAATTAAACACTTACTCAAGAACTGAAAAAAAAACAACAAATCAATGTGCAGTTTCAAAAACAAATATCTAACACTCCTCTTTGATTTTGGAATTGCAAACTCCAATCTTCTATCTTAAGAATTCAACTTGCTGGCTGGTAGTGGCTTGGTAGATAAATCTGCGATCTGGTTTTCAGTTTTGCAATAAGCAAGATCAACAACTCCATCTTTCTGTACCTCCCTTAAGAAAAACAACTTAATGTTAAAATGTTTTGTTTTCCCATGAAAAATAGGATTGTGGGAAGTAACTATTGTAGCTTGATTGTCAACTAAGACTTTCTTACTTTCCTTCTGCTCCATGTTAAGATCAATCAATTTTTTTTTGTCAACCACAAGACTTGGTTAATAGCAGCTGTAGCAGCAATAAATTCAACTTTTGTTGTAGACTTTGCAACAATTTCTTGTTTTTTAAAGAACCATGAAAAAAATTCCTAAACCAAGACTAAAACAATATCCTGAAATACTCTTCATATCTTCCAAGGAACCACCCAGTCAATATCAGAATACCCAACAAGCTTTGCTTTGTGTTTGTTAATTGAACCATCGACATTTAACATAGTTCTAAACACCCATTTCACTCCAATTACCTTTCTATCTGGAGGTATGTTAGCAAGCTCCCAAGTGTTATTCTTCTCAATCATATACAACTCCTCCTCCATTTCTTGTCCCACTTTAGGTTATTGAGAGCTTCCTCATGGTTAGGAGGTTCACATATTGTAACATTACATCTCTGATATATGTCAGAGAGTATTCGAGTGCCTCTAATTGGTGGATCATGTTCCATTTCATCTAGCCATGACTTTTCTTTTGCTAAAAATATTGCCTGCTCCCCATTTTAATCTTGAACATTTCGAGGCCAGTTAGATCTTTAATTATGCAACTCTTATCTTCAAAGATAACTTTAAACCCTTTCTCAAGCAGCTGTCCAGCACTAAGTAAGTTTTGATTAATTTTAGGTATATATAAAACATTAGAGAAGAGGATTTTTGTACCTGTGTAGCTTGTTATAGCTACTGATCCTTTGTCTTTTACTAGAATTTGTCCATTATTCCCAATTTTGACCTATTTTTCTTCGGTGTCGTCCAAACACATGAACAATCTCTATCATAGGTCATGTGGTTGGTGCAACCACTATCTATCAACCAAGATTCACTTGAATTGCTGCTGGAGAAACAAGTAGCAAAAAAGAGTTGGTCTTCATCCTCTTGTGCATTTTCTGCATCAGCTACAACTCGTTGGATATTTGCTCTACAAATTACAGCCTCATGTCCAATCTGATTGCACTTAGTGCATTTCACATCTGGTCGCTTCCAACATCTGAACGGTAGGTGACCCAATTTTTCACAATACTGACAAGGTGGGTAAATTTTCTTACCTTTCCTTTGTTTTGGTTTTTTGTTGTATTCTCATTGTTTTTGGCTAGAAGTGCACCTTCAACAGCATGATCTTCTCTCATAAATCTTCATTGCTCTTATGCCCTGCAAAGCATGTAGCACTTCTGCTAAAGTGATCTTTGACAGATCCTTTGTGTTCACTAATGAGGTTATGGATGTTTCATACCTCTCAGGAACTGTTACCAGAATTTTTCAACAATTCTAGAGTCAACAAAAAGTTACTGTCCAACAATCGTATCTTGTTGGCAATATCCAAATTACTCCTTTTAAAGTTAAGAGGGGTAATACTTTATACTAACACTTCATCCTAACGTTTAGGAAACAATTATTCTAATTAGGAACAATTATTCTAATTAAAGACTTACATGAAAACAAATCAATGTGCAGTTTCAAAAACAATTATCTAACAATTTCTAAATATCAGATTTGAAGTTTGCAACCATAAACCAATTGGTCATTGGGTTACATACTCCGAGAAATTAGATTTAATTCTCTTTTTAGTGAATTTAAATTAAATAGAGTTAAGAAGGAGAAATCACCATTTGAAAGGTTTTATTTTTTTGTTAGTATAAAGTTCCTTTATTTTCTTTAGATGTTTTAATAACTGTAATAGTATTGTCTTAGTCAATTCTTGTGTTATGCATATGTTAGATTTCATTCTTGTTTCCACCAGTGATTCAATAATCATTTTGATTCTATTTCATTTGTCTAGAACTTCAATATGTTTTCATCTCATATGTGCTTAACACTCCATTTTAATTTTGATTTGTATTACAATGCTTTAGTGTTAAATTTTGATGACGAAATTAGGTTTCTTATTCTCTTTATATTTCACTTTTAATTATGTATTTAGGATATAGTCATTATCTCTATATTTTCCCTCACACATAATATGCTTTCCAACAAAGATATAAATATAAATAATGGAGGAAGATGCATATACAAAGAGGAGAAAAGGAAAACCCTTTAAACTCCAGCTGTCATCCCAAAGCTAAATTTTTTTACTCCCGACCTCCAGATGAAGTGGAATGTCCAAAAGTGTCTAACCTTATTGCAGAAAATCCTTTAAATAGATTCTGATTTGCAACATTTGCACCCGATCCAACTTCAGTGGCCCTAGATGCAATTGGATTCTGTTACATTCAAATAGACCCAACTGGCGTTGTGCTCAACATGTACGGCGCCTGGTGCAATTCTAGATGTATGTTCTAGGGTTGATTGGTGTCTAGCCCAACTTCAGTGGCGTTGAACATTGTTGGTCCGCATCAATTTTTTTATCTTTTAGCTACTTTTTTTATGGGTTCTAATCCTATTCCTCTTGATCTAATTGTCTCTTGTTCAATTATTTAACAAGATTAATATGATTTAGAGTAAAATTTGATTAAAAACTCAAGTAACCAATTATTTATAACAAAAAATAAATTATTTATAAAAAGAGATAAAAACATGGAATTTAGTAGATTCCAAACTTATAAAAAATTGATTTCTATAAGCTCAAAAATCTCATAAAAATAAATGTTATCAAATTTTCCCAAACTTAGAACCTTACTTATCTTCAAGCAAAGGTAACTTGGCACAAATATATAAATACTTAGGAATGATGTAACAATCCAGAGGCAAGTTCACATAATCACTTAAGATGTCAATCATGTATGCTCTCTCTAATAAAGCTTAAAAAATAATTGTTTCCTGGTCAAGATTCAGCTATAGTGCTCTCAGTGCAAATGTAATAAAGAAAATACATACAACCTTTTCAATATAAACTAACAATCATGGCAGAATGTTCATATGAACAACTAAAGGTACTATCATTCTTCACAAAAAAAAATGTTTCACTCAAACACACTGGTTTCTCAGGATGTGATTTTTCTCTTACCTACCACTAATTTAACACAACTTAACTTTGCTTTTCAGTTTAAAAGCCAAAAATTTTAAAAAATATGCAACATCACAATGACTTTTATTGAATTGTAATGCTGCTAGACTAAGAAGAAAATTGGATTTTTTAAATAATCAAAACATGGTAAGTAAATAGAATGATTATATCAACTCATCAATTCAACACATTTTATCTTCTTGTATATATAATTCAGACTTGAACCAAAATCATCTTTTTTTCCCCTACATTATTTCATTTTTACAAACAAAATTACTTTTTTTTAAAACTTTTTTCTTTTTTATTCCTTTTATTCTAATGTTTACAACTTGACCCACAATCTTCTTAAAATACTCCTTATATAATATTTTTAATTTTTTTTATAAACTTGAATTATACTAATAATCGCTTTGAGCTTATAATAAGATACTAAAGGTTTTGGAACTTTTAATTACTAAAGGTTCAGTAATAAAGAAAAATGGATGCAAAATATTATTATTGTTACTTTAAAAAAAATTATATTAACTCTTTTTTAAAAATAGAATTTAATTAAAAATGATTAAAATAATGGCACCAAATTAAAATTTGTTTACAATAGGACCCAAAATATCTCTCTCTCTCTCTCTCTCTCTATATATATATATATATATATATATATATATATTAAATGTTTATATCGTATTTTTAAGTATCTATAATATATATAAAGACTCTCTCTTGAGCCATGTTATGTTATATGTGTTTTTTAAGGTAATTACATCAACTATTTAATTGACAATTGTGACGAATATTAAAAGAATAACTTTTTAAAGTTATAAAAAATAATATAAAATATATGTATCAATTGGTTCTATAAATTTGCTGAAAGTGTCAATATATCATTACCGGTATGAAATATATAATTTGTATTTTTAATTAAAGGAATAGTATTTTTTTTTCTATAAATTTGTTAAAAGTATCAATATATCATTGTTAGTACGAAAAATATAATTTATACTTTTAATTAAACGTATAGCATTTTTGTTATTTTAATTGAAAGCGTCGAGATACCTGATAATTTTATAAAATATTATCATTATTTTCAGAAAAAAATTATATTAACTCATTTTTAAAATAAAATTAAATTAAAAATACGCAAAATGTGGTTTGGGAAATAAAGCTGCAATTCACTGTTTCTTACATGAGAAGAATGAGAGATGAGAGAACGCGTAATCGAAAAGTTTGAATTGTTGTATCAACAGTGGTTCTCGAACCGAGAAAAAAAAATTATAATATACTGATATTATGTCATCTTTGGCAACTTCATGCTCTGTTTTCTGAACAATAAACAGAGTTCCCTACTTATATTTTTCTTTTAATTTTCCATTAAATTTGTTACACCCATACGATCAAAGGATGCGAAAGATTAAAAATTTCACATTAACGGATGAAAAAATCAGAAATTTCATATGAATTTAATTACTAAGACTCACTCAGGCATTCCAAGTTTCACACAACAAATACTCTGTTTGGTGTGGTCATGCATTGAAATGGGCTCTGCAAGAATAACAGAACACGCAACATGGCTTGTAATCTGAATCTCCACCCAAATGCACAATACATTTTACAATAACATACCGCACATTAATGCAACCATTTCCACTTCAAACTCAAACCTTTGACCATTTACCAAAGAGATTTAAAATAATAAAATCAACTCTAAAAGAAGAACTCACTGCAGTTTCATGCAATGGTTATGTATATGATGAAACCATGAAAAACATTGGCAATTTCAAATTATGAAGAGTGAATTCAAACATTGAACATTTGAAATGGGTATGAAATGGAATTATGGAAGAATTACTTGGTAGTTCCATTGTATTGTAGATGCATCTCTACCAATACAAATAAATAGATGGCCATCTTGTTGATAAGTCTCATCATCAAACACACAAAAAATATAGCACATTGTATTATCAAGAAGAATGAGTTCCCGTTATAAGAATGAAGATAGCACCAGCGACTACGTGGGTGAAAAGCAAGATTCAAATGGAAAAAAGGGTTCTACTTCTTCCAATGGAAGAGATAAACACTATTCTAGCACTGCTGATGACATGGTTTATAACGGAGGTTCTAAAAACAAAAATGGTTCACGCTCTTCTGCCAATAATTCCAAGAAAGCTCAAAGGTAAATTGGTGTTGTCAAGTGAATCATCTGAATTAAATTAGTGTTGTATCAGTTATCACAAAATAAATTTGGTAATTAGGACCTATAAAGCAGTTCAAAGGAATATATCCTAAATTTGTTTCTGTAATAGCTTATGTTCTTTTGTAACAATGTTTTAATGTGGTTGTAATCTCTATATTTTGTACAACGAAAATAAAAATTGTTCTGCTTCCAAATTTCTGCATTGTCTCAAGATTGGTTGTGATGTGGTTGGACTCGATCCTTCATTTATTTATTCTGTTAAATATATGCATTCTTAAGAAAAAAAAAATTAGTTGTGTACACATGAAATACACAATTATCATATCAGTTCATAAAATTTTTTTGTACGCGTAACCGCAAAGAGTGTTAGTAGTTTAAGTTATAAGTAACTTATTTTTAGCCATTAAACTAAAAGAAAATAAAAGTAAAATATTGAATTACATAATTCAATAGTTTCCTTTTATGAAAAGAATATACCATAAAATAAATAAATTAACATGAAGGACTATGAAAAACACATGTAAAGATACACAAAATCATTCTAAAAAAAAGCCTAAATAAGATGAAATATTGGAAGTTTATATTTATTATGAAAACAAAAATTAAAGTAATGGTTAAAGGTAAGCTACCATATCAAGAGAAGACAAATCTATTGTGAGTTCTAAAAGAGCATGTTTATCAACACAATGATTACCTTTCCTAAAAATATGAGTCTTTGAAAAAAATCTCTATATATAAAGATAAACAACACTTATTTCATCTTCCTCCAGTAGACCAAAGAATAAGCTGGGTTGAGGTAAAAGTTTGGCAAACCAAGATAGAATCAACCTCTAACAGTAAATATCTATAACCAACATCTTTTAGCTTGTTATATTGCTAAGATAACGTCCATAACCTTAGCAAAGAAGGACCAATGAACTTTCAAGAAAGAAGAAAAACCATTAACAAACTCTCCCATGACCCCTTTGAAAATACCAACACAGGTAGCAAGACCAAGTGAACCTCTGGCAGCACCATCGGTGTTAACTTTAATCTAGCCAGCCAAAGGGAAGTCCTAGACCACTTGAATTGGATGAGAAGCTTTCCTAGACCTAGTACTTACACCAAAATATTTCAAAATAGAAAAGTCAGTAACATCGTTATTCATTATTTTTTTAGAGGAATTGCCTAACATTCGGACATAGTTTTGTCTAGAATCAATGACCTTATGAATACTATTATGTGCTGGAACTGGAATAATTTCTCCTCCTCCAAATCATTCAGATTGAGAAGCTGATAATTGCAAGTCTTATGAGTTTAGTAAGGAGAATTCCCGAAGACTTAATAAAAGATAAAAGAATATAAGAGGAAAAATAGTCAACTCAGGAAAAAAAACTTGCTGAAACCAAGACTAGATGAACAGGGCATCAGGAGATTCAAAAAAGAGATGAGGAATGGACTCCTCTTGAGAGTTACATAAATAGCTCATGGAACATGTCCTCTTTTTTAAACCTCAATGTCCATAGGCAACTTGTAGTGTAAAAGTTTTCATAAAACCAAATATTTGGCAGGAGGAATGGAGGATGACCAAATAACATTGTCCCAATCTCAAGAAATCCCCATAGGAGAGATATAACACCTAATAAACTTTTGAGTTAAGATGCCAAAATTCTCAAGCATCCAATTAGGCACATATTCCTCTTGAGAGATACTAATGTTCTTCATATTCTTAACATTAGCAAAATTAGCTAAGGGGGAGTGTAAAGACCAAGTGCTCTTATTCCAAGCCTCATAAACTTTAGAAGAGAGATTGATCATTTCAGTATATGGGACAATGTTCTTCATATTCTTAACATTAGTAAAGTTAGCTAAGGGGGAGTGTAAAGACCAAGTGCTCTTATTCCAAGCCTCATAAACTTTAGAAGAGAGATTGATCATTTCAGTATATGGGACACCTGCTATTAAGGAGAGATATCTAGAAGAACATGGAAGGTCATTCCAAAAATTGATATTAACACCAGATCGAACAGTCCAATAGGTATTTTCAAGCACCACATTGTAGAAATCTTTGATACCCAACCATATATAAAAAGAATAAAAGATAAAAATCTTTTGGTACTTAGATCTAAAAAACCTGGCTTTCATCATAAGAGACCAAGGCTTTTGACTATAAACAAATTTTCAGACAAGTTTGAAGAGATAAGTTTTATTTTCATGTGGACTTTAAGCTTAACTCGACTTTACAAACTTAACTCGACTTTACAAACCAAATAAGGTTCGCACACAGTTTTAAACTATTAAAAACCTTATCTCTAATAGATGTGAGATTTCTAACAAACTTTCTCACATTGAGACTAGTCAATTGGTGGGACCTATTTTAGAGTATTTAGTAAACCATTTAATTGATTATTGTGAAAAAAGATAAACTATATTTGAAATATAGTTTTTGCAACATTTTAATGATAATATTTTAATTAATTTTCTCTGCATATTCTATTTGTTAGTTCATGTATGCTTGTTTGTTGTTAATATTTCAAGGTAAATTGTCATTACGTACGTTTAATCTTTTAATCTTAATATGGCTGGGTTTCAAATTCGTTATGACATATTCACCATTTCATGCGTAAAAATTTTGAAAATATTTAAAATAATCATACCAAATTCAAATTTGTTTATAATAGTATCACCCAATATCTATTAGAACATAAAAATATATACAAAAGACACAAAATGTGGTTTGGGAAATAAAGCTTCAATTCACTGTTTCTTACATGAGAAGAATGAGTGATTCTGGAACGTGTAAACTAAACGTGAATGGAGAAACCGAGCAAAAGATTATTATATACTTATATTTTCTCATCTATGGCTCCTTCAATAAGAGCTACCTACTTATATTTTTGTTTTAATTTTCCATTAAATTTGTTACACCCATATGATCAAAGGATGCAAAAGATTAAAAATTTCACATTAAAGGATGGAAAAAAGGAGAAATTTCTGATGAATGTAATTACGAAGATTCACTTAGGCATTCAAAGTTTCAAACACACATACTCTGTTTCGTGTGGTCATGCATTGAAATGGGTTTTGGAAGAAAGCAAAACACGCAAAATCGCTTGTAATATGAATCTTCACCCAAATACACAATACATTTCATAAGAATATACCATACATTAATACAACCATTTCCACTTCAAACTCAAACCTTTGACCATCAGAATAATGATAATAATAAAATAAACACTAAAAGAACTCATTGCAGTGTCATTCACTGGTTATGTGTATGACCCAACCATGAAAAACATTGAAAATTTCATATTTATTCAAATTATGAAGACTTTATTCAAGAATTCAACATTTTAGTGTGTTAGTGGTTTAAGTTATAAAATAAACGAGTGGTTTAAGTTATAAAATATACGAATCACTGTTAAATAAATTACTACTCACTCAAAAGAAAAAAAATCTATTCTCTAGATATAATAATAACATGTATATAAATAAATACATCAGTTAAATATGGGTTCACAACTGTAAGCACAGAGTTCACGACACTATCATAAATATATATATATAAAAACCTTCAAATGACAAAGTGAGGAGAACATATAATACATAGTTTTTTTTTCTTATTCTAGTGTAATTTTTTTTAAAAATTCTTTGAATGGATAAATTTTATTTTTTTATTTTTTTATTTTTTTATGGATAAATCGTATCAAGAAATAGACTTTAAGTCTAACTCAATCTTATATAATTGGCTTATAAAGTGAGGTTTGAACCCACTTATAAATTATTGAAAGACCTCATCTCTAGTCGATACGAAGACTTCTCAACTTTAATGTGAAACTTATGTGTAAAGATATTATTTTGATTTTATTGATTTTTTTACTTATTTTACTATTTTACTAATATTTACTAATTTTTTTGTTTCTACTAATTTTACTTATTTTACTAACTTTGTCGATTTGACTGAATCCTAACTTTTACTTTATTGTTGTTTTCTATTTTTTGTCGTTTGCGTTAGTTTTGCTTACTTTGTTGCAATTTACTATACCATTCTACTTTTATTGTGTTTGCTAAGATTTTACTAAATTGTTTTCCACTAAATAAAATGTTTCTTTAATATTTATGATTAGTTTTCTAGTTTTTTAGCCTTAGTGAAGAATCTTTAATCTGTTTGACTTATTCAGACATAAGGATTAGTTAGTCTTACATGAAAAATTTGATTTTTGGACAATTTGATTTTTGGACAATTTGATAACATTAACCTAGTGACACTTGGCTGTTTTTCTTTTAGTGTGATTCACCCATATTCATGACCATTATAGGACTTACATTGACTATTTCGAAACTGTTTGTTTTACATATGCCATTGAGATGATCTAGGCAATTTTTTATTTTCAACCACTAAGCCAAACTGCTTACCTTATATCAATTTCCTTTGAACCCCTTTTTAGCCTTATTGACATTTTTGTTGGATTTTTTTGCTTCATTACAAGCCTACAAACCTAAAAAACCATAAGAGACCTAACACTATAAGAAAAAAACTATTTAGAGACCAATTTTTAGCTACCAAATAAAATGGTTACTAATTGTGACCAAAATAATCACCAAATTAGATTTTAGTTCCTAAATAATTACAATTGATGTATCAATGTGAGAAGAATATCAATGCTGTTTCATCATAATTGAATTTGATTGAAATTCTTTCTAAATCTTGTTGTGTGAAGCAGGTTCTTGAAGGTTGAGAGATTTGAAATTTCGACTGATGGAAAATTTTCTTACTCATTAGTTTTAGTTGGTTTTTAGCTTTCTGCATTTTTTTTAATTTTTTTAATAATTCTATTTTGTTTTTTTCTTGGAAGTACAAAAGGTATAAGTGTGGGGTATGATAACATTTGTTTGATCCACACTTTCTTGGACTAATTGCATATTTTAGGTATTCTTTGATTCTTATATTTAGTTTTTCATATATATATATATATATATATATATATATATATATATATATATATATATACACACACATTAGTGTTTTTATAGGATTTAAGCATTTTAGTAAAAGTTAGGTTAATTTTCTGTTTTAATAGATATTTTTTTTGCAGATTTCTAACCTATGGTATTGTTATATTTTCTAGGTTCAATTGATGTAACTGATGGAATAAAAATGTGAAAATAGAGAAAAATTAAAATTTGATACAAGAAAGAAAACCTGAGTTTTATTAGGTATCTAAGTGTGAGTCTAAGTCCCACATTGAGTAGAAATGAGAAAAGTTGAGCAACACATAAGAAATAAGACCTACAAACCCAATGCCTTAAGATTTTGGGTTGAAGGTGGTGTCATTACCTTGTGTGTTTGGCCCTATTCTCATTCTTGTTTGTCTAAGTGTAAGTCTAAGTCCCACATTGAGTAGAAATGAGAAAGTTGAGCAACATATAAGAAGGAAGACCCACAAACTCAATGTCTTAAGATTTTGGGTTGAAAGTGATGTCATTCTAGTTTTAATTTCATATATGATTTGACGATTGACGATTCTTGATCTATTGAGGCTTCTTTCTTTTATATCTCGATCTTTCCTCTGTTCTTGGTTACCTTCTTTTCATTTTGATGTTCGATGAATGTAATACGATTTTTTACCAATTTTAGATTTTTAGTGTGTTTTCCAATAGTGTATGGATTCTTTTACGGGTTTTATTCAATTTCAGTTTACACTGATTGATTTCTAAATTTCAAATTTGAAATTTGCAATCATGAACCGATTGGTCATGGGTTACATACTCTGAGAAATTATACTTGACTCTCTTTATAGGCAAGTGTGAATTGAAATTGAGTAGAGTAAAGAAAGAGAAGTCAGTGTTTGGAGGGTTTTATTTTTTGTTAGTATAGATTTCCTTTATTTTCTTTTAATGTTTTGATAATTGTAATAGTATTGTCTTAGTTAATTTTTGTTAACTATTTTATGCATATTTTAGATTTCATTCTTGTTTCCATTAGTGACTCAATAATCATTTTGATTCTATTTCATTTGTTTAGAATCTCAATATGCATTTCGTATGTGCTCAACACTCTGATTTTAATTTTGGTTTGTACTACAATGTTTTAATGTTAAATTGTTATGACAAAATTAGGTTTGTTATTCTCTTTATATTGCACTTTTATTTATGTTTTTAGGATATGGTCATTATTTCTATATTTTCTCTCACACACAGTATGCTTGCCAACAAAGACAGAAATATGGACAATGGAAGAAGATGTATATACAAAAAGGAGAAAAGGAAAATCCTTTAAACCTTAGTTATCATCCCAAAGCTACATTTTTTTGGCTTCTAAAAGAAGTGGAGTCTCGAAAGTAGAGGAGTGCCCAAAAGTGTCTAACCCTAATGCAGAGAATCTTTTAAATAGGTTTTGATTTGCAACATCTGCACTTGACTCAACTTCAGTGGCCCTGGGTGTAATTGGATTTTGTTACATTCTAATAGGTGGAACTACGTTGTGCTCAACATGTGTGGCGTCGAGTGCAATTCCATATGTATGCTATGAGGTTGATTGGTGTCGGACCCAACTTTAGTGAGTCGGGCACAGTTGGTTTGCATCAATTTTTATCTTTTGTCTTCTTTTTTATGGGTTCCAATCCTATTCTTCTTGACCCAATTGCCTCCCATTCAATTATTTAAAAAAAAATTGACGTGATTTAGAGTAAAATTTGATTTAAAACTAAAGTAACCAATTATTTATAACAAGAATATAGTATTTATAAAAATATATAAAAACATGGAATTTAGTAGGTTCCAAACTTAGAAAGAATTGACTTTATTATAAAAATAACTCCAAAAATATCATAAAAATAAATGTTATCAAATTTTTCCAAACTTAGAATCTTGCTTGTTTTCAACCAAAGGTAAATTGGCACAAATAGATAAATACTTAGGAATGATATAACAACCCATAGGCAAATTCACTTCAAATGTCAATCATCTATGCTCTCTCTAATAAAGCTTAAAAAATATTTGTTCTCCTAGTCAAGATTCAGCTACAGTGCTCTCAGTGCAAATGTAACAAAGAAATATATGTGTAATCTTTTCAATACATACTAACAATCATGGTAGAATATTTATGTGAACAACTAAAGGTACCATTCTTCATAAGCAAAAAGTTTTTCACTCAAGCATACTAGTTTTAACAGCAAAAAGTCTTTCACCTACCACTAATTCCACACAATTTAACTTTGATTTTCAATTCAAAAATCACAAATTTTCAAAAATATGCAACATTACAAACACTTTTATTACGTTGTAATATGGAATGACTAAAAATTTCTTTTTAATTAGATAAACTTATTAATTCAACACATTTTACTCTCTGTGTAATCTAAACTTAAATCAAAATCATATTTTTTTCTCATAATATTTCATTTTTACAAACATCTTTTTATTTTCTATTTTTTTTTATGTTTACATATTGACCCACAATCATTTTGAAATACTTTTTATACTCTTTATATAATCCTTTTAATGTTTCCGAAACTTAAATTACACTAAAAACCTCATTATAATAGTGTAGTCAAAGATTACAACTTTTAATTATTAAACATTCAAGAAGAATAATTTCTTTTAAAGTTCAAATGGATACACTCATTTTTAAAAATAGAGCTTAATTGAAAATGATTAAAAGAATGATACCAAATTGAAATTTGTTTACAATAGTATGATCAGAATATCTCTCCCTCTCTCTCTATATATATAATATAAAATATATGTATCAATTGATTCTATAAATTTGCTGAAAGTGTCAATATATCATTATCTGTAGGAAAAATATAATTTGTATTTTTAATTAAAGGAATAGTATTTTTGTTCTATAAATTTGTTGATAGTGTTAATATATCATTACCAGTAAGAAAAAATATAATTTATACTTTTAATTAAACGCATAGTATTTTTGTTATTTTAATTGAAAGCGTCGAGATACCTGATAATTTTATAAAATTATTATCATTATTTTCAGAAAAAAGTTATATTAACTCATTTTTAAAATAGAATTAAATTAAAAATATTAAAATAATGATATCAGTTCAAATTTATTTATAATACTATGATCCAAAATCTAGTAGAAGATAAAAATATATACAAAAGACGCAAAATGTGGTTTGGGAAATAAAGCTGCAATTCACTGTCTCTTACTTGAGAAGAACGAGAGATCAAAGAACGCGTAACCCAAAATTTGAATTTTTGTATCAATAGTGGTTCTCCGACCGAGCATAAAAAATTTATAATATACTGATATTTGTCATCTTTGACAACTTCATGCTCTGTTTTCTCAACAATAAACAGAGCTCCCTACTCATATTTTTCTTTTGATTTTCTATTAAATTTGTTACACCCATATGATCAAAGGACCCAAAAGATTAAAAATTTCATATTAAAGGATGAAAAAAATGCAGAAATTTCAGATGAATTTAATTACTAAGACTCACTCAGGCATTCAAAGTTTCACACAACAAATACTCTGTTTCGTGTGGTCATGCATTGAAATGGGCTATGGAAGAAAAACAGAGCACGCAACATGGGTTGCAATCTGAATCTCCACCCAAATGCACAATACATTTCACAATAACATACCACACATTAATGCAACCATTTCCATCTCAAACTCAAACCTTTGACCATTTATCAAAGAGATTCAGAATAATAATAAAATTGCAGTTTCATTCACTGGTTATGTATATGATGAAACCATGAAAAACATTGGCAATTTCATGGTTATTGAAATTATGAAGAGTGAATTCAAACATTCAACATTTGGAATGGGTATGAAATGGGATTATGGATGAATTACGTGGTAGTTCCATTGTAGATGCATCTCTATATATCTTGTTGATAAGTCTCATCATCAAACACACAAAAAAGATAGCACATTGTATTATCAAGGAGAATGAGTTCCCGTTCTAAGAATGATGATAGCACCAGCGACTATGTGGGTGGAAAGCAAGATTCAAATGGAAAAAAGGGTTCTAGTTCTTCCAATGGAAAAAAGGGTTCTAGTTCTTCCAATGGAAAAAAGGGTTCTAGTTCTTCAAATGGAAGAGACAAACAGTATCGTAGCACTGCTGATGACTTGGTTTATAACGGAGATTCTAAAAACAAAAATGGTTCACGCTCTTCTGCCAATAATTCCAAGAAAGCTCAAAGGTAAATTGGTGTTGTCAAGTAAATCATCCGAATTAAATTAGTGTTTTTTTCAGTTATCACAAAATAAATTTGGTAATTAGAAGTCCTACCTATAAAGCAGTTCAAAGGAATATCTCTAAATTTTTGTTTCTGTAACTAGTTTATGTTCTTTTGTAACAGTGTTTTAATGTGGTTGTAATCTCTATATTTTGTACAACGAAAATAAAAATTGTTCTGCTTCCAAATTTCTGCATTGTCTCAAGATTGGTTGTGATATGGTTGGACTCGATCCTTCATTTATTCTGTTAAATATATGCATTCGTAAGAAAAACAAAATTAGTTGTATACACATGAAATACACAATTATTAAATCAGTTCATAAAATTTTTTGTGCACATAACCGCAAAGAGTGTAGTAATTTAAGTTATAAAATACACTAATCACTATTAAATTACTACTCACTCCACAGAAAAAAAAAAAATCTATTGTCTAGATATTGATATCACATATGAGGATAAAGTAAGTTAACTTCTCTTTGAATCCAATAATCTATAGAGTAACTTATTTTTAGCAATAAAACCAAGAGAAAAATAAAAAATTAAATAAAATGTTGAATTACATAATTCAATAGTTTCAATTAAAACATTAATCTCAAAACTTCTTATTGAATGAAAAATTTATGAGTAATCGTGTGTAAAAAAAATTAGGAATTTTCAATTATTTTCTTCTTATTGCTTAATATTGACAAAAATTGATATAATTCAACACGATCCCACTAAATATTAACCTAATTTCATGCAAAGAAAATGACGAAAGTGAGAGAAATGAAAAAAAAAAAAAAAAAAAAAAAAATTAAAAAAAAAAAAAAAAAAAAAAAAAAAAAAAAAAAAAAAAAAAAAAAAA